>Ga0209541_10000143_pt1 | contig 127610 bp, 165 predicted proteins | sample RifCSPlowO2_01_FD_184027 | JGI IMG/M metagenome (GOLD analysis project Ga0209541, IMG submission 184027) | Groundwater microbial communities from Rifle, Colorado - Rifle CSP2_plank lowO2_0.1 (SPAdes) (version 2) | ecosystem: Environmental > Aquatic > Deep subsurface > Groundwater | place... | reverse complement strand
CCTGCAGAAGCTGAGTGCCTTCATAAGAAATAGTTACTGCAAGGGTATATGTTCCAGGATTTTCAACTGCCATTTCAAAATCAGAAAGGTTCAAGCCAAGAGTTGTTGTATTATCTCCTAAAAAATCAGAGCCAAAGCCCTGAATTTCATATGAAAAGTCAGTTGTTACTATTATCCCGCTTTCCCTGACTTCAACATTTAATTCCTGCCCTGAAATGCTGGTTTTCTTTCCTTCCTCATTGTAATAATAGGCAGAATTTTCCTGTATCCCTGCATTAAAACTTGTTAATGCTGTCTTGTTGTCAAGATTTCTTGTCTCATGGATATATTCCTGCCCTGCAACTGTGCTTGCATCAACTATTTCTGTTATCTCCTTTCCATCTTCCTCTACAGCACTTACTTCAAGCTTGAAATAGACAAATGGCTGGATTGCCTTGCTTCCCTGCAAGCCAATGCCCTGCCCTTCCCCGTCTACAGCAGTATTTTCCACATAGAAAATTCCCTTTTCCTTCCCAATATTAAGCCCTGATTGCTGGACAAGCTTTTTCAGCCCGATTATCCTGCTTGTGGTATATGTTGAATTTGATATCTCTATTTTTACCTCTGTTTTTTCAGGGATTAGCTCGCCCTGTTTCAGCCGCAGATTTAAATTTCCTGCTATCTGCTCATTTGCTTTGAAAACTGCTGTGCCCAGATTTATGCTTGCCTTGCCAGTCAAAGCCGGCTGGTAAGCTAAAAAAATAAACAAGCCTGCTGAAAGCAGGATAAGAACAAAAAATGGAAACAGGGATTTTTTTCTTTCAACTTTTGTTTGCAATAAATAATCCTTGCCAAGATACTCTTTTTTTACCTTGTTTCCTACACGGTAGCTTCTGTAGTAATAAGGACCATAAATCTTATTCCCTCTTTTGATATAATGGTAATCAACCATCAGCAAAATCCCCCTTTTCTGCCTCTTTTAGACAGCAAAAATGATAGTATTAATGTAGAACAACACGTTTAAATATATTGTTATGCTCTGATTTTAAGAGGGGAAATCAAAAAAGAGGTAAAATGCCAGAGCCAAAACCTGCTTCTTGAGATTGTTTGCTGGCTAAAAGAGGCTTGAAAATCTTTTTCTGAAGTTTTTCGGGTATTTTCTTAGATATGAGTTTAATTTCTTTTTATTTATTCTTTTTCTTGCCTCATTAACAACATCTTTATCCAGGGGCTGCTTAAAATAAAGCATATCTATAAAAGTTTTTTCTATATCAGAATAAGGAAAATAAAAATCTCCATCTTTGTGATATTCAGATCCAAAAAGATATTTTTTATCTATTTTCCTAATAACCACATTTCTGTCAAAAACCTTTCTTATTCCTTTCCTTACATTTCGTGTTGTAACAACAACAGGATTTGTTTCCTGCTCCCACAGGTTATGAAAACTTAATGCATTCTGCAAACCTAAATAAGCCGGCTTAAAACAGAAAACAATTAATGATGGGTCTTCATAAATGCTATAAAATCCCTTTGTTATTTTTCTAATCTCTTTTTTCTTTAGAAGATTATTAATAAGCAAGTAAATGTAATCTTTATTCTTTTTTGTAATAAATTTTTTTAAAGATTCAATATCAACAACAGGGCTTTCTTTAAAAAATTTCCTAATATTATTGATATATTTTATTTTTCCCATTTTTTTATCTCCATCAAAAGCTCATTTGAATTAGGAACCGCTCCAATTATGATAAGATTTCGCAAATTTGCTTCATCAACAGGCTTCTCATAATTTTCAATTAATCTTTTTAAACAGTTTTCAACTGTTTTCTTGTTTTCTGCATAACTAATCAAAAAAGAAATATCATACAAATCGCGAATTTTTCTTCTTTTCAAATAGGTTTCAACTTTCTCTATTATCAAATCCTCTGGACTTAAAGTATAAACATTAATGAAAAAACTTTCGGAAGTTTCATATTTCTTTAAAAAAGGTTTTTTCTTCTGGAAAGTTGCTTCAAATCTTAATAGAGTACTATTGAGTATTAACTCCGAGTATAAAGATGCTTCTTTCACCCTTTTTTTTATTATTTTAAAACCTTTTCCCTCTAATGATTTAAAGAAATCTTCAATTTTCCTTTCGTCTTTGTTTATATAAACATCTACATTCTCTGAAAACCTGTTTCCTTGATAACACCTCCATATTGCTGTCCCTCCATGGATTATAGCATTAGGAAAAAATCTGTAAAGTTCTCCAACAATAATATCTTGAGCATAAGCTATTTCTTTCTCAGCTTTTTTTCTCAATTTTAAATTTAAAGGGATATAAACCATTTTAACAGTTAACCAAACTTATAAATATCTATAAGTTTAGTCATTTATAAACCCTTCGATTTCATTAGAAAAAGGTATTATAGGTTATATATCCAACATAAAACTTCTATATTTTTGTGGAGGTGCTGCAATATCTTTAAATAATAGTGCTTTACTTCATATCTGTTTAAAATGCCAGAGCCAAAGCCATTGTTCAGGGAAAGAATAAGGAAGCTTCTTGAGTCCGAAGAAGAAACTTTCTTTGAATACTGCCGCAAGCCATTGCTTGACTGGGTAAGGTGCAACACAATAAAGATAAGCCCAGAGAAACTTGCTGAAAGATTAAGTGCAAAGTGGAAGACAGAGCAGCCATTTCAAGGCAGCCCTGAAATAATAAAGGTTATTGAAAAAAAAGATGGTTCTGCGCTTGCTCCTGGTGAACTTGGAAAGGCAAGAGAGCATTTGCTCGGCTATTACTACATACAGGAATTAAGCAGCATGATGCCTGCTATAGCCCTGCAGCCAACTCGCAATGACATGGTGCTTGATTTATGCGCAAGCCCGGGAAGCAAAACGACACAAATCGCTGCGCGCATGCAGAACTCCGGCTTGCTTGTTGCGAACGATGTGCGGCTTGACAGATTGATTGTTTTAAACAGCAATCTTGAAAGATGTGCTGTAACAAACTGCATTATAGCAAAAGAAGAGGGAGCTTCTCTATGCGGCAAATTTGCAGATCTTAATGTAAAATTTGACAAGATACTTGTTGATGCTTCCTGTTCTGGAGAAGGCACGGCAAGGAATGACTTGAAGCTGTTCCAGATGTGGAACATTAAAATGATTGGTAACTTTGCAAAACAGCAGAAGAGGCTTGTTGCTTCGGCGATGTCTGTGCTTAAAGATAATGGCATTTTAGTATACTCAACATGCACCCTAACACCTGAAGAGAATGAGGGGGTTGTGCAGTTCATGCTTGACAATTTCAATGTGAAGGTTGAAAAATGCAGCTTGCCAGTCCAAACAAGGCAGGGAATAGGGGGATGGCAGGGAAGGCAGTTTAGCAACGAAATTAAAAATTGCTGCAGGATATACCCCCAAGACAATGATTCAGAGGGTTTTTTTGTCGCAAAAATAAAACTTTTAGAAACCGCGAAAATCAAGCAAGGCTTATCGAGGTGAGAATCACGGGATTTTCGGGGCCCCAAAATCCTGAAGGATTTTGCGGAAGTTTTATCAAAAATGGAAAAATGAGGGATAATAGAAATAATACTGGGGAGTAATACATTAACCAAAAGGTTTAAAAATATGGTCTTTGTTAACATATTAACATGAGCATAGAAGAGGATTTAAAAGCCAATATAAAAGAATTTTTAGAAAGTGCTGGAGAGGATTTAACTAAAGGGAGGTATAACAGCGCTGTAAGCTCCTACTTCAAGGCAATAGCCACTTTATGCGACTTAAAGATTTACGAAACAAGAAGGGTTTTGCCAAAAAATCATTCTGAAAGATTCCTTTTCTTAAAGATGTTTTCACTTGAAGCTTACAGTATTGTGAACACCCTGTTTAATGAGTACACCAAAACCTACAATCTGAGGCTTGGAAAGAAAGATGCTGTAATATTCCAGAAAAATGTTGAAAAGCTTAGGCAAATCTTTGAAAGAAAAACTTAAGGGAACTGACTTAAGTGAGATTGCAGATATTTTTTTATTTGGCTCTGCTGTGAAGGGGAAGGATTTCCCAAAAGATATAGATATATGCATCGTTTTTAAAAACCATATTATCAAAAAAAAAGTGGCTGAAATCACAAATAAATTATATGAATACGCCATTCATGCAAGCTGTATCGGAACAGATGATTTTTTCCGGAAGCCCCATCCATTAGCAAAAACATTGTTAGTTGAAGGAGTCAGCATCCTTAATGGGAAGCCATTCATCCAAAATTTCGGATTTTCATCCTATGCCCTGTATTCATACAATCTTTCAAAGAAAAAGCCGTCAGACAAAGTAAAATTTGTTTACTTGCTAAAAGGCAGAAAAGAAAAGGGGATAGTCAAAAGATTTGGTGGCTTATGGATTGCCAACAGCTGTTTTATTATCCCCGTGCAGAGGGATAGTGAGATGCTGATTATATTCAAGAAATGGGAAATTTCCTACCAAAGAAAAGAAATATTAATCCATTAATAGGGGGATAATGAAAAATGTTTTCAAGCAGTTCAATCAGGAAGATTTTGAGAAAGGCAGGCGCCTTGAGAATAAGCGGTGGAGCAGTTAAAAAACTTAAGGCAATTGCAGAAGATTATGCATTGGTAATTGCCTGCAAGGCTGTCAAAAATGCTGAATATTCCGGGAGGAAATCCGTCAAAACCGAGGATATTGAAGAGGCAGGAAAAAATGAGGGATAATCTTATTGAGAATATCAAGATGCAAAATGGAAGCTGGGCTGAGAATCTTTGACAGAAGCAAGAAGAAAAAAGTGCTTGAAATGGCTGAACCTTACGGAATTGAGGAATTGCCTTACTTGCTTCTGCAGACAAGCAGAAAACTGAGAATTTTTTCAGGGATTTTAAGCAAGGATGAACTGTTTAAATGGCTGCGCAATATACGGATTGATAATATCGGATTGTATTTTGCGTCAGTGGATGATTCGGGCATGAGATTTAATTTGGATGCCGTTCATCTTCTTATTGAACAGATAAAGGGAAATGTGCTTGAAATTTCAGATGAGCAGGCAGAGAGATGGTTTCATGGAAGGGAGATTGAGTTAAATGAATATAACAAAAAAGAAATTGAAAAAAAAGCAGTTAAAGAAGGATTTATAATACTTAAGAATAATGGGGATTTTATCGGCGTTGGCAAACTTACAAAAACTATTGTTTTGAATTATCTGCCAAAAGAGAGGAGAATTAAAAACTGAGGGGATTGAAGATGGCTGATAAAACAGAAATTGATGGGCTGGATGAAGAAGCTGAAAACAGCTACATAAAGGCAGGCAGGATTGCCTGTTCAATATTCAGCTTTGCAAAAAAGATTGTAAAGCCCAATGCGCCTATTTTGGAAATTGCTGAGAAAATTGAATCAGAAATTATAAAACTTGGTGGCAGGGTTGCATTTCCCGCAACAATTTCCTGTGACGAGATTGCAGCTCACAATTCTCCTTTGTGGCAGGATAAAACCATTGCCTTTGGCTTGGTAAAAGTAGATTTTGGAGTTACTATAAATGGCTTTATCTCGGACAATGCAGTATCCTTTGATTTAAGCCCTGAACAGAAACATGCTGTTTTAATAAATGCCGCTGAAAGTGCATTGAATAATTCAATCAAATTTATTAAAGAGGCAAAGAGAAATGGCAGTGAAGCAAGTTTGGGGGAAATCGGGAACAGAATACAGGAAGCAATAACCCTTGCTGGCTTCTCCCCTGTCAGGAATCTATCGGGGCATGAATTGAGGCAGTATATGGTGCATTCTGGCTTGACAATCCCCAATTACAACAATGAAAGCAAAACTGAATTGCAGGACGGAGCATATGCAATTGAGCCTTTTGCGACATCAGGAGTTGGAGTTGTTCAGGATGGGAGCCCTTCTGGGATATACCAGCTTGAACATGTTAAGCCAGCCAGAGACAGTTTCACAAGGGAAATGTTCAAATTTATCCAAGAGGAGTATAAAACACTGCCATTTTCTGCAAGGTGGCTTATCAAAAAATTTGGCATGAGGGCTCTGCTCTCTTTGCAGACTCTTGAACAGCAGGGCTGCCTGCATCAGTTTCCACAGTTAGTTGAGAAATCAAGAATGCCTGTCTCACAGGCAGAAAAAACAATCTTGATATCTGGAAAAAAGGTTATTGTGCTGGGAGAAGAATAAACCAAAAGAAATTTGGCAGATAATCTAACCAAGATATTCTGCTTGGTGTGGGTGTTTTTCCAATGCAACCCTAGCTGATTTAAGATAATTTTCTTCCATTTCATTATATTTTTTGATATCATCCTGCCTTACAGAAGGAGTCACTCTTTTCATTGCCTCTTCAAAATGCTTTTTCTTTACTTCCTTTGCTTTTATGTCTTCTCTCAAGGCAAGCATTCCCGCTTCCCTTACTAAAGATTCCAAGTCCGCCCCCACATATCCCTCTGTTTTCTCTGCATATTTCTCCAAATCAATATCTTTTACAAGAGGCATATTCTTTGTATGAATCTTAAGTATTGCAAGCCTACCCTGCTTGTTTGAAATGCCAACAGAGATTATCCTGTCAAACCTGCCTGGCCTTAAGATTGCAGGGTCAAGCATATCCGGCCTGTTTGTCGCCCCTATTACCAATACATTCCTTAATTCTTCCAGGCCGTCCATCTCTGCAAGCATTTGATTTAGGACTCTTTCAGTTACGTGAGTTCCTGTTTCCATCCCCCTTCTTGAAGCAAGACTTTCAATCTCATCAAAAAATATTATACATGGAGAAACTTGCCTTGCCCTGTCAAATACCTTCCTCATCCCCTCCTCGCTTTTTCCAACCCACATACTCAACAATTCAGGGCCTTTTACAAGAATGAAATTTGACTCGCTTTCATTTGCAACTGCCTTGGCAAGCAGAGTCTTGCCTGTTCCAGGAGGGCCATATAAAAGAATTCCTCTAGGGGGCCTGATTCCTATCCTTTCAAAAGATTCTGGGTGCTTCAACGGCCATTCAACTGCTTCTTGCAAATCTTGTTTGACGTTCCCCAATCCTCCAATATCCCCCCATTTCACATTTGGCCTCTCAACAAGAACCTCGCGCATTGCTGAAGGCCTAACTACTCTCAATGCATCAAAAAAGTCCTGTCTTGTAACAATAAGCTTTTTCAGGGTTTCTTGGGGGATTTCCTCCTCTTCTTTCAGTTTCAATTCAGGCAGAATTTTCCTTAGTATATTCATTGCCGCTTCCTTGCAAAGACTTGCAACATCCGCCCCTACAAAACCATGTGTTATGCTTGCCAGTTCTTCAAGATTGACATCTTTCGCCATAGGCATATTCCTTGTATGAATTTTTAGAATAGAAAGCCTGCCCTGTTTTGATGGAACATTTATGATTACCTCCCTATCGAACCTACCTGGCCTTCTTAATGCTGGATCGAGCATGTTTGGGAGATTTGTAGCTCCTATAACAACAACCTTGCCCCTTGATTTCAAACCGTCCATCATTGTTAAAATTTGAGAAACAACTCTTCTTTCTACCTCCCCATAACTCTCTTCCCTTTTAGGGGCAATTGCATCTATCTCATCTATAAAGATTATTGCAGGCGCAGATTTTTCTGCCTCGTCAAAAATATCCCTGATTTTTTTCTCTGACTCGCCATAAAATTTTGACATGCATTCCGGACCATTCAACAGAATAAAATTTGCTTCAGATTCATTTGCAACTGCCTTGGCAAGCAGAGTCTTGCCTGTTCCAGGAGGGCCATGCAAAAGCACACCCTTCGGGGGCTCAATGCCTAGCCTTTCAAATATTTCAGGATGCTTCAGCGGCAGCTCAACCATCTCCCTAATTTTTTTGATCTCTTCTTCCAAACCGCCAATGTCCTCGTAGGTTACATCAGGTATTTTTTCCTCTGTGACTTCAACCGCTTTTGGATTAAAAGTTATCTCTGTTGATTCAGTTATTATGCATGCATGTGTCGGCTGGGTTGAGACTATTATAAATTTTGTGCTGGTGAATGTTGGAAGCCCCATCCCTCCAAATGCCTCACCAAAAATTTCAAACAAGCCAAAATCATCCATCAAGTCCCTTCTTCTCTGCGCTCCACCAAGAACAACAATATCCCCTTTCATAACTGCCCTTCCAAGCAATCCTCTTCGAAAAGTTTCAGAATCTGCATGAATTTGCAGACCTTTCTGTGCAGGGGCTATAATAACCTTCTTAGACTCCTTCACTTCTATCTTACCAATAAAAACAATCTCTCCTATGCTGGTTCTTGCATTATGCCTTATTATGCCATCAATTCTTATAAGAGATGCACCCACATCTGAAGGATAAGCCCTATCAACTATCGCCACTGTTTCCCTCTTACCTTTTATTATTATAACATCTCCCCTGTTGACTCCCAACGACCTCATTGTTTCTGTGTCTATCCTTGCTATTCCTTTATAGGCATCGTCCTGCAATGCTTCCATAACCTTTAACTTAATCGGTTCTGTCATTTTACAGTCTCCTCTTCTTGCAGATTTTTGCCGAATATCAATGATAGTCTCCCTGCTTCTTCAAAGCAGAGATCCACAATGTCATTCATCATCCTTTCCTGTTCATGTATAAATTCAACAATCTCTTTTGGTATGCTTACTGTATAGCTATTACCTACAACTCGCAATTTCACTTTAAAAAGCTTGTTTTTCAGGTCAGAGAACTTTTTGTATTCCTCTATATCAGCAGGATGATAGATTTTATTACCGCACTTGTTGCATCTCAATGCTCTTATAACAAAACCGCATTTTTCAATATTTTGATGTTTCATCCTTGTGTTGCAGTTCTTGCATAACACCACATTATCAAAGACATCTGTCATTTTCTGTTTCAGTGTATTCTTATTGTATACACTATAAGTATACACTTTAAAAATCTTTTGTTTTTTAAACAGAAAGCTTTTTAATTTGATTTTGATATCTTAACTGTATGAGGAAAATTAATTTCTGGAGGGGAAAAAGAGAGAGGAAGGATACCGGAAAGAGTTTTTTGGGCAGATTTTGGTGGTTTGTCTGGGAATCTCCTTCTGTATGGAGCTGGGTTGTTGACTTGATATTACTTTATATAATTGTCAAGTTTATTTTTTTCCCACTTGCTGGTTTAATAGCCGGAACCCTTTTACCAAGTGTTATAGTAGAATCAGAGAGCATGCATCACGCAGAAAACTTTGAAAAATGGTGGCAGGATTTTGGCAGATGGTATGAACAACATGATATAAGCAAAGAAGAGATAACAAAATGGCCTTATCTAAACGGTATTGACAAAGGGGACATAATAATTGTTTCAGGCAGGGCTAAAGATAATTTGAAGGTGGGGGATGTGATAATATTCAATGCCGGGCAGGCAAAGCCCATAATCCATAGAATTATTAAAATTGATAATATAACAAGCACAAAGGGTGACAACAACATTGAACAGCTTTCTGCTGAGAAGATTATAAGCAAGGAGAATATTATCGGAAAAGCAATTTATAGAATACCCAAGATAGGCTGGGTTAAACTATTCTTTGTTGAGCTTGTGAAAGCGGTTAAGAAATAATGTAATACCGTTAAGTTTTTAAACATCCTCCAATAAAAATTAAAATGCAGTTCTGTCCAAGGTGTGGGAGTGTTCTTGTCCAGAAGAGAAAAAATTTTGGCTGTGTTAAATGCAGTTACTCAAGCAGTGAAAAAGTAAAGATTCAGGCAACTGAGAATATACAGAAGAGAATGGAAACTCCAGGTGTTCTGCGGGAAAAGGAGTCTAATGTATGGCCCATTACCTCTGCTGCATGCCCAAAATGCGGGCATCGCGAGGCATTTTTCTGGAGTGCGCAGATGAGAGCAGGAGACGAGGCAGAAACGAGATTTTTCAGGTGTGTCAAATGCAAGCACACTTGGAGAGAGTACACTTAGGTTTAAGAGAGATTACCTCTATTCTATAATTTTCAAAAACCTTTTTAAATCTCACTGGATTTATTTGGCTGCGGACCCGTAGCTCAGCTTGGTAGAGCACCTGACTCTTACTACAGTTTCTTTTTAGAAAAAAGAAACTTTTAGGTAGGTAGAAAAACTACAATAGAAGAAATCAGGGTGTCGCGCGTTCAAATCGCGTCGGGTCCATCCAATTTCAATTGCAAATCGCGAGCTTAATATAAAGGAAAGCTGGAAAATGTACAGAATCCTGTACAGGAATTTTCAGTAGTCTATCTTTAAGCGAGGCCTATGCCCCCACTGATATAATAATCCTTGAATTTCAGAATAAGCTCCTTGTTCTGCTTGGAAATACTCGCCTTATCAATTCTCTTCAGCGTTCTTTCAAATCTTCCTTTGTAATTGTGAATATTCATGCTGTCCTGAATAAATCATGGCTTATAAACCACGATTAAGGGCACCAAACTTTTCCTAAGCGCCCAAACCGAGATTCGAACTCGGGTCGAGACCGTTCAATTCCACAAGGCAATTCTAGTTTTTTGCCTTATAGGCTGACAGGGTCTTATGCTAGGCCACTACACCATTTGGGCACAAAATTGTCTAATTGAGAATGATTTTTAAATTTTTACTTTAATACTTTGCCTGTTTCCATATACCAGAGATACAAGTCCAGTTCTGCCATTGTGAGTTTTGCTGATTTTGCAATAATTTTCAGTTTGTTTTCTATTTCTATATAGCTGTTTTTATTCAGCTCAATGCCTCTTTTTATTATCCCGCTCCTTTTCAGGATGTCAAGAATATGAAAATCTATGATTGCGATATCATAGCCAATATTCCTCAGGAAATGTGAGGATTCTTTCATGCCTATGCCTTTTATGTTTTCCGCAAGCCATTCCCTTGCGTTGCTCGGGTTTTCATCTGCAAGTTTCTTTACTGTGTTTGCATCAAACTTCTTTCTTGCCTCTGCAATATATTCTGCCCTTTTATTGTAAAACCTGCAAGAGGCAGATTTCATTGCCTGTCTTAACCTGCTTAATGGTTTGGTGTAAAAACCCATGCCAACTTTTTTTTGGACTTCTATGCACCTTTGTGCTGTTGAGCCGGCTGTAAGAATGCAGAAGCATAATTCAGAGAACCATCTTTCTTTCTGGCTTTTCAGTGTTCTAAATTCCCTTGTCCTTTTGTCAATCTCTTCTTTTACTTTTGACTTTTTCAGTCCCCTGATTTTTCCTTGCAGGTTTTCCATTTTTAATAAAAATAAGTGGGCTAGCCACGCCGCGTGTGCTAGCCCTTTCCTCCCAGCCATTGCGGGAGGAATCCCGGTACCCAGATTCGAACTGGGGATCCCTCGGTATCTTCTGTTTTTTCCGAGTCTTAAACGGCGGTTCAGATTTCATCTTTTCTCATAAGAGAACATCAATCTGACGCAAAAAGCTACAGCCGAGTGCACTACCGCTGTGCTATACCGGGATAAATTAAAGTTAGGTTATCATATTTAAAAATATATTGTAATGAAAAAAGAGAAAAAGATCTTAAAACCCCATTTCATGTCTGAAGAAATCCCTACAACGGAATTTCTTCCTCGGACATGAAGATAACCCTGTTTGAGCTGGCTTGCTTGCTCTTGCCCTTTATTTCAAATGTGGCAAATGAGTTGGGTATATGATATCCTCCCAATATGGAGACTTTTGAAATAAGCACATAGGAGAAAATATGCTCTTCGCCTTTCTTTAATTCAGGCACTTCCCATTCTATCATCCTTCTTGCCCTATCCACTCTTGCTGGCTTTATTGTGCCAAACCTTTCATGAAGCTCTGCAAGATGCGGAATCCTGTCTCTCAATACAAGCTTGGCCATATCTTTTCTTGCCTTGACTTGTATCATAACTTTCAAGGCAAACTCGCCTGTCTTGCTCTTTATCCTTCTTACCTTTTTCTTGATTACAAGGGGTGAGCTGAAATAAATCGCAATGATAATAGCTATAATTGCTATTCCTGCAAGGATCCCCAATGGCAGGAGATAGTTTGTGTTTATCTCCACGCTGATGCTCTCGCCTGGCTTTAATGCTGCTTCCCACTGGTATGTGAAAAATGCAGCAGATTTTTCTGCTGAAGTTGGCTTGGTGTCAATGGTTGTGAATGCATTTGCAAAAATGTTCTTCCTTATTATTATGCTTACATCAGAAACAACATTCCCTTCATTCTTCTTTGTTATTGCAAGCGTGCTGTAAAAGATATTGCCCTTTTCCTTTTCTGTTGTTGCGATATTGCTTTTCTCCCTTAAATCTATCTCTTCCTCAATGTTGAAACTTGCTTTATTCACAGAAAAATAAGCAAGAGTTATGTATTTGCCGGCCATTATGCCCCCTAATTTTGAAGGGTCAGTCTCAAATGTAACATTCTTTTTTTCCAAACCCTTAAGGGAGACTGTTTTTGTTGAATCAATGAAAGCAGATTTGATTCTTAATGAGGCCTCATCAAAAGAGAAATCCTCCTTGTTTTCCAAGCTCACATCAAGCCCCTTTGTATCCAAGGTTATTATTGTTGGCATACCTATATTAACCATATCCCTCAATGGCAGGATTCTTATAACAAGCCTGTTTTCAAGAGGCTCCTGCTGCTGGCTTTTCATATAGTAGACAAATGTGTAGCCTCCTGTTCTCTCATATTTCAGCTTTGAACTTGGATAAACTTCAAGGGATATTTTTTTCTCTTCTCCTACTTCAAGCTTAATGGCTCCCTTTGGCGAAAGCATCGCATTAACAAAAGTGTAGAATTCAACATAATCTGCAGCATTTCCCGTGTTTTTTAATGTAACCTGGAATTCTGCAGGAATTGAAAGCTCCTTCACAGCAATATCATTTGTTGTTTGCACTTGCATTGTTACTGCAGCAGAAACAGCATTCAGGCTGAGCAATAAAAATAATGCTGCAAAAACGAGCAAAAAACACCCTCTTTTCATCTTTGGATTAGACATAACTTGTTTTTAAATTTTTCTGAGAATTCCTATTTATCGATAAAAAGATTTAAAAACGCAGTTGGGTAGAAATTTAAATCCTTGTTCAAGGGTCGATATTAAAAATGGGGCTTTATTCTGCTCGCAAGATGAAGAATGAAAGGAAAAAGTTTAGATGGAGCTCTCAAAAATTCAAAAAGAGAGCTTTAAGACTTTATGAAAAGGCAGATCCTTTGGAAGGGGCATCCCAAGCAAAAGCCATTGTGCTTGAGAAAGTGCAAAAGGAGGCAAAGCAGCCAAATTCTGCAATGAGGAAATGCTGCAGAGTGCAGCTTATAAAAAACGGCAGGCAGGTTACTTCTTTTATTCCTGGAAACCTCGCCCAGAGATTCATAGATGAGCATGACGAAGTTATAATCGAGAGAATTGGCGGCAGGATGGGAAGAAGCAAAGGGGACATTCCCTGTGTTAGATATCAGGTTATCAAAGTAAATGACCAGCCATTAAGAAGGCTTGTAAAGGGCAAGATAGAGAAGGCAAGGAGATAAAATGGAAATAGGGAGATGTTCACAACTTGAGGCTAAGATTAAAAATGCGGAAATGATGGATAAAATTGCAAATTTTGGAACAGCGGCAATTGTTAGCGCTATTGTTGGCGGAATAGCAGGGTATGTTAGTTTGAATACTCAGAACAATCATATTTGGGGTATATCAACACCCATCGCTTTTGGTGGTGTTACTGGTATGATTTACTTTTCTTTTAAAGCAGCAAAAAATTTTAAGAAATTAGCTAGGGGCTATAAAAACTAAAATGGCATTCAAAATATTTGATTTATGGGACGTTTCTGAAGTCAAGATTGAAGATTTCGGCTTGAAAAGGTATGTTAACTTTGATGCAAAACTTGTTCTCAAGTCACATGGCAGGGCAAGGGAAAAGTTTGGCAAGGCAAAAGTTAACATTATTGAAAGGCTTATCAATGAGCTTACTGTTTCAGGGCACAGGGGAAAGAAGCATAAAATCATAACAAAATGGTCAACAGGAAAATTTTCCCAGAAAGCAAAGATTGTTATTGAAGCTTTTAAGATGATAGAGAACGAGCTGAAACAGAACCCTGTCGCTGTTTTAGTCAGGGCAATTGAGAATTCCGCTCCAAAAGATGAAATAACAGTAATTGAATACGGAGGGGCAAGATACCCCCAGTCAGTTGACACTTCCCCGACAAGAAGAGTCGGGCTTGCCTTGAGGAATATTGTTCATGGAGCATCAGACAAGGCATTCAACAAAAAAACAGCAATTGCCGGGGCTCTTGCAAGGGAGATTATCCTAGCCAGCAATAACAGCAATGACAGTTTCGCTTGCAGCAAGAGAAATGAATTAGAAAAGCAGGCAAATTCTGCTAGATAATTTTGATAATCATAATTTTAAACAATTTTCATCCAAAACAACTGCAAAGTTGTTTCTGATACACAAATGGCAAAGGAAACAAATCTGGAAAAGATTAGAAGAATAGTGTATATTCAGAAGCAGATAAGGAATATCTGCACTTCTGCGCATATACACCATGGCAAAACAGCATTTACAGACAATCTGCTTGCTGCTTCCGGCTACATGGCTGAAAAATCAGCAGGCAACCTGGAAATGGGCATGGCAACATGGCAACATGCTGATGAGCAGGAAAGATTGCTTACTGTAGATGCGGCAAATGTCTCGATGGTTCATGAGTATCAGGGGCAGGAATACCTAATAAATCTGATAGACACGCCGGGGCATGTTGATTTCTCAGGAAATGTTACAAGAGCAATGAGGGCAATAGACGGCACAATCGTTATTGTATGTGCATCTGAAGGTATAATGCCCCAGACAGAAACTGTGATAAAGCAGGCATTAAGGGAACGAGTCAAGCCAGTTCTTTTTATCAATAAGTTTGACCGGCTTGTAAAAGAATTGAAACTCACTCCTGAAAAGATGCAGGAGAGGATAAAAAATATTATACATTCATTTAATGATTTGATAGAGCAGATTGCAGAGCCGGAATACAAGGAGAAATGGAAGGTTGACATAAAAAATGGAAGTGTTGCTTTTGGCTCTGCAAGGGACAATTGGGCTTTATCATTGCCTTTTATGGAAAAAAAGAAGATAAGCTTCAAGGATATCCTGAATGCATATCAATTAAATGATGAGGAGAGAAAGAAATGGTTCTGGGGTAAGGCGCCGTTGTATGAAGTTTGTCTTGACATGGTAATAAAACATCATCCAAATCCTGTTGATGCGCAGAAATATAGGGTTCCTAAGATATGGTATGGAGATTTGGAAAGTGAATTTGGCAGGGACGCATTAAACTGCAATCCCCAGGGCAAGATTGCCTTTGTAATAACCCGAATTGTGATTGATCCAAGATCAGGAAAGGAGATTTCAGCAGGCAGATTATTCTCCGGGACATTAAAGCCGGGGATGGAAGTTTACCTTAATCTGGCAAAGCAAAGGCAGAGGATTCAACAGGTTTTGATTTATAATGGCATCAAGCCAGAGCTCATGGAGGAGATTCCGGCAGGAAATGTCCTTGCAGTTGCAGGCGTGACAGGAGAAGCCGGGGAAACTATAACCCTTGAACCAGAAACAGCATTTACAGAATTGAAGCATATATTCGAGCCGGTTATAACCAAAGCAATAGAAGTTAAGAAGCCAGCTGACTTGCCCAAGCTGGTTGAGGTGCTGAGGAAGGTTGCAAAAGAAGACCCAAGCATAAAGATAGAAATAAATGAGGAAACAGGGGAAAACCTTATGTCAGGAATGGGTGAACTGCACTTGGAGATTATTGAGAACAGGATAAAGACAGAGAAGGGGGTTGATGTCAAGACATCTGAGCCGATTGTTGTATACAGGGAAACAATACAGAAGGCATCAAAAGAATGCGAGGGCAGGAGCCCTAACAAGCACAATGTATTTTATGTTACAGTCGAGCTGCTTGACGACAGTATATACGAAGCAATCCGCAACGGGAGTTTGCCTGAAGGCAGAATCAAGAAAAAGAATGAGCAATTATGGAAGCAGCTTTCTGCCTTGGGGGTAAGCAATGATGAGGCAAGGCAGTACAGAGAAATTTTTAAGGGCAATGTTTTTCTTGACCAGACACGGGGAGAGGTGCATATAGGCGAAGTAATAGACATGATAATGGATGCAGTTGAGCAGGTTGTTAATAATGGCCCTCTTGCAAAAGAGCCATGCATGAAAATGAAGATATGCTTGGTTGATACAAAACTGCATGAGGATGCTATTCATCGAGGGCCTGCTCAGGTTTATCCTGCTGTCAGGGATGCAATAAAAGAGGGCATGCTGCAGGCAGGCGCGACATTGTACGAGCCAGTCCAGACTTATGCTATTGAATGTCCGACTAACTTTATGAGTGAAGTTACAAAACTTGTGACAATGAAGCGTGGACAGCTTCTGGGAATGAGCCATGAAGGGACTTCAGGGGTTGTGATAAAGGCAAAAATCCCTGTCGCAGAGATGATTGGCTGGGCATCTGACTTGAGAAGCGCAACAGAAGGAAGAGGTGTTTCATCCCTAGTAGACCAAGCATTTGAGAAAGTGCCTGGCTCATTGCTGCCAGATGTTTTGAGAAAGATAAGGCAGAGGAAGGGCATCGAGCACGGGTATGTGGGTGGATAATTCTTTTAAACCTCTCTTTCTCTGTTAAATCATGGACATCGTCTTATTTGGCTCATTGCTTATATTCTTATTCATATTCTGGTTTTTCTATTCTAATTTTTTTGGAGCTGAATTTTATCCCACAACTTCAAAAAAAATGGCAAAGATGCTTGAATATGCTGCCTTAAAGAAGGAAGATGCTGTTTATGACTTGGGATGCGGTGATGCAAGGCTTGTTATTGCTGCTGCAAGAAAATGCAAGAAAGCAGTAGGCATAGAGATAGACACCCTAAGGTGTTTTATTTCTTTTGCAAAGATTAAAATGCTTGGATTGAAAAATGCAAAAATCATTTTTGGGGATTTGTTCAGGCAGGATTTTAGGGATGCAGATGTTGTGTTTTTGTTTCTAAGGCAGAAGGCAAATGACAGGCTTCAGAAGAAACTTGCAAAGCTCAAAAAAGGCACAAGGATAGTTTCGCATTACTGGGTTTTTCATGGCTGGAAGCCAGTCAGGCATGATAGAAAACTGAAGATTTATTTGTATGTTGTCGGGAAAAGCAACAGAAGAAATGTTTAAAAATATTATTGCAGTTTTATGTTCAGAGGTGATTTCTGCCCAGAGAATTTCTGGAAATGTTAAAATGGCAAAAAGAGATATAATCGCGATAAGTAATGCCCTGACAGACATAATAATCAATGCGACAGACGAGGAAATCTCTAAATTAACCAGAAAAGAGATTGGTTCTGGGGATTTGGAGAAGATAATCCAAAGCAGGAATGTTGAAATCATTCCTGGCGGCAGCCCTGCAAATGTTGTTGCTTCTGCTTCTTATCTGGGGGCAAAATGCGGCTTGATTGGGGCTATAGGGGATGATAAAATCGGAGAGATATACAGGAAAGATTTGGAAAAAAACAGAATAGAGGATTTGCTTAATGTTGTGCCTTCTGAAAAGAGCGGAATATGCTATGTATTGATTTCCCAGTCAAAAGACAGGCTGTTTGAATGCTGCCTTAACGCAACATCTAGGCTATTTTTCGGGGATAGGGAAAAGTCAAGGACTATGGATTATAAAATTTTTCATACTTCTCTGTATGAATTCGTAACTGACAGGTTGCCTGTTACAAATGCAATTAAATTTGCAAAAGAGCAAGGCAAGATAGTAAGCTTTGATTTTGCATCAGCCAGCTGCATCATGAAGGAGATTGAGAAAAATGAAGGATTTACTGATTTATTTGATTATATTGATATAAAGTTTGCAAATGAAAGTGAAGCAGTAGAACTGAAAAAGAAAGGAATTCTTGGGATTGCTGGCGCAGGCATCTTTATAGAGAAATTGGGTGAAAAGGGAAGCAGGATTTATTGTAAAGAAGATGTTGCAGAAGTTCCTGCATATCCATGCAATCTTGTGAACACAAACGGTGCAGGGGACGCCTATGCCGCCGGCTTGCTTGTTGCTTATCTTGGAAAATTAAAGGAAAAAAATAAGGAGGAAATAAACATGGGTGATTTAAGGCAATGCGGGGAGAATGGCAGCAAGCTTGCTGCGCAAATCTGTTCGATGGCAGGGGCAAGATTAAGATAAAAAATCGATAAAGATTTAGGAAAAAAACCGAAATCTTTATAAATGCCCCTTTGTAAAATATTTTTACTTAAGAAAAAATGGCACGAGAAAAACCAAATTTGAACATAATATTTGTAGGTCATGTCGACCATGGAAAATCAACCTGCATAGGCCGGCTGTGGTATGAGACAGGAAAGCTTTCTGAACTGGAATTAAAAAAGCTTAAGGATGAGGCAGCCAAACACGGCAAGGTTGGATTTGAATTTGCATTTGTTATGGACAGGTACAAAGAGGAAAGGGAAAGAGGAGTCACAATAGACCTTTCATATAAGAAGGTAATAACCCAGAAATATGAAATCACAATTATTGATGCTCCAGGACACAAGGATTTTGTCAAGAACATGATTACAGGAGCTTCACAAGCAGACTGCGCTATTCTTGTTGTTGCATGCCAGCATGGTGTTATGCCCCAGACACAAGAGCATATCTGGCTCTGCAGAACCATGGGAGTCGGGCAGATTGCAGTGGCAATAAACCAGATGGATGCTGTTAATTATACTGAAGACAAATACAACAAGGTTAAGGCAGATTTGACAAGCCTCTTGAAAACAGCCGGTTACGACCCAACAAAAATAAATTTCTTGGCAACAAGCGGCTTGAAAGGCGATAATATAACAAAGAAATCACCAAATATGGTATGGTACAAAGGCCCTAATTTGCTTGAGCAATTTGACCTTTTCACAGCACCCCAGAAGCCAGTTGACTTGCCTTTAAGAATGCCATTGCAGGATGTTTATGAAATAACGGGGATAGGGACTGTTCCAGTCGGGAAGATTGAAACAGGGAAGATTAAGCCAGGACAGAAGGTTTTGATATTACCAGGGCGTTCTGGGACAGGCGTTTCTGGAGAGATAAAGACAGTAGAGATGCATCATGAGCAATTGCCCGAGGCAATTGCAGGAGATAATGTTGGAGTAAACATAAGGGGAGTAGGAAAGAAAGACATGGCGAGAGGCGATGTTATATGTGATGCAGCCAATCCTCCAAAAGTTGTTGGGGAGTTTACTGCGCAGATTGCAGTTATCAATCATCCTACCGTGATAGCAAAGGGCTATACACCTGTATTCCACGTTCATACTGCTCAGGTGCCATGCCAGTTTATCGAGCTTGTCAAGACACTTGACCCCAAGACAGGGCAGGCATTGAAGGAAAGCCCTGATTTCTTAAAGAATGGGGATGTTGCAATAGTTAAGATAAAGCCTATGGGGAACCTTGTTCTTGAGACACAGAAGGTAAATCCTCACATGGCAAGATTTGCAATAAGGGATGCAGGGCAGACAGTTGCTGCTGGCATCTGCATTGATTTGGTTGAGAAAGTATTTGGCAAAGAAGCAGCCAAGAAGTAAGCTGTCAATAGTCAAGATTAATTCTTTTTTAGTTTTGATTGAATCTTTCTATAGGGATTCTATATGGAAAGAATCAAGTATTCCCCTTTCAAGATAACCATCTCTTGTAAGTATATTGATTTTATTGTGGGGTTTGGCTTGCTTGTAATTTTTAAAGTTCAGGTTCAAATGTTTCCATGCTTTTTCATCCCCCCTAAAAATCTCCTCTGCAAAATTCTCCCTTAACTGCACAAAATCATCATGTTTTGGATTTGTAAGTTTCGGGGACATTTGGAAATGTGCCTTTACTATACTGAAGGGGAAAAGATAAAGGGATTTCAAATCCAGAGAGTTCCTCAGCTGCTGTTCTTTAAAATAATTCTTGTTGATGTCATGGAGGGAATGGTAGGCAAAGGCGTAAAACCTCCTTGCATAATTCTTTTTGTTGAATCTGTATAATTGTCCTTCGTTGATTACCCCGCCATTGTCATAACCGGATGCTTTCACTTCAATTAAAAAGGAGCCATCCTTTGATACAAGGTCAGGGATTCTCCCCCTAGAATTTATATCCTTTCTGGCCAAATCAAACATCTGCATAACCTTCTGCTCAAAGAAATCCCCGATAATCGTCCTGGCATCTTTTATAATGTTAGATTAGAGCAAAGCTTTTTAATATTTATGGTTCTGCTTATTGCTGTGCCCGGATGGCACAATGGCAATGCGTCAGCCTGGAAATAGCTTTTCTTTTTCAGAGAAAAGAAAACTTAGGAAAAGAAAAAGCTACAAATGAGCTGATTTCCGCAAGGATATGCAGGTTCGATTCCTGCTCCGGGCGTTTTCTATTTTTTAGCCAGAATTTAAGGGTTAAATTATTTTTCCTACCAAGAATATTATTGCTGCGCAAATTACTCCAATAATAATCATCTTTAATCCTGCAAGAATCAGATTTTCCTTGCTGATTTTACCTAAGAACATCCCGGTAAGGAATAGGGTAACAAAAGAGAGTATGATTGAAAGCTGGTAAGCTGCTGTTACTGGCATGTTTAAAAATAAAGGGAATATCATCAAAGGAGTTGCAAACAGAGGCAGCAACCCGTCAACCAATCCCAAGAAAATTGCTGCGAATCTGTTCGCTTTGCCCACAGGGGTTTTCCTTAAATGAACGGATAGCTTCCTTTCCAATAATTTTATTTTTCCTTCTCTTTCAGCCTTTTCTGTCGAATAAGCCCCCCATACTCCAGAAACTGCCATTGCGATAGCTGCCCCTATGCAAGCAGATATGACTATCTTAGGATTTTGCACTCCTGCAAAAAAACTTGCAACAAGAATGCCTATTATTGTTAAGATTTCATCAAACATATTTATAGCAAAATATCTTCTTGCTATTCCACCAATGTCTGCGACTGTCCAGTAATCCTTCCATTTTCTTATCGATTTTTTATATCTCATTTTTCACCCTTTTATTTCCCTCTTTTTTGAACTAAATTTCTTAAGCTAAACATCCTTATAGCTCATTGAAATATTTTTGCCCTGCCTTTTTGCACAAAGCAATGCAAAATCCGCCTTGTTGAACAGCTTGTTTCTTGTGTCTTCCTGCTCAAAATCAGCCACGCCGCTGCTTGCTGTTACCCCATACCTCGAAAGAGCCCTGTCTTTTATAATTTTTTCCCTTAATCTTCTGCTTATCCTCATCGCTGTATTAAGCGAGGCATAAGGCAGCAGGATAACAAACTCATCTCCGCCGAACCTTGACGCAATATCAGATTTCCTTATATTCTCCCGGACATATCCAGCTACCTTCTTTATTGCGGCATCACCTATCGTGTGCCCCAAACTGTCATTAACATCCTTTAGGTTGTCAATGTCAATTATTATAAGCGATAATTTCTGCCCCCTTTTTGCCTTTTCAATCTCTATGTCAAAGACAGCATCAAAAAATCTGCTGTTGTAAAGCCCGGTTTTTGTGTCTTTTATAGCTATTTTATAAAGAGACATCAAATTTGAGTTTATGCTCTTGAGAGTTATCCTTATTTTCCTGTGGCACTTTGGCCCGACTGTTTTCTTAACAGCCATTATATCTTCTCTTAATTTCCTGTAAATCTTGTGCTCCATTTTCCCTCTTTTTGGCTGTAACTTATCAGCCCGGTTCTTTTTTAATATGTTTCGCCCCTTATCTCAACATGCTCGAAATAAGGCATTAACATTTTCAGAAAATCATGCATTTCCTTTTCAGAAAACGGCTTTTCATTTTCAAAGCTTTTATCAAGGCATTTTTTTGCCCTGAACTCCTGCAGAAAGAATTTTTTATTTGCCTTGCGCTCTTTCAGGTATTCTGCCATCTCAATCAAGCCAGATTTGCTTATGATTTTTGGTAATATTGTTATTCTGAATTCATAGTCAGGAAATTTTTTTATTATATTTATTGATTTTTTAATTTTTTTGATATTAACATCAGCATTGACAACCTGTTTGTATTTCTTCAATGGCGCCTTGAAATCCATGGCGGCATAATCAACAAGATTTTTTTCCAGCAAGATTTTCAGCATTTCAGGATTTGTGCCGTTAGTGTCAAGCTTGATTTTATAGCCAAGTTTTTTTATCTGCCTAAGAAATTCAGGCAAGTCCTTGTTCAATGTTGGCTCTCCGCCTGTAATACAAACTGCTCCCAAGAATTCCTTTCTTCCCTTCAGAAACTGCAGAATTTCTTCCCTGCTGTATGTTTTCAGTTCAGACGCCTGTTTTGCATCAACAAGCTCTGGATTGTGGCAGAAACTGCATTTAAAATTGCATCCAAACAGGAAGATAGTGCATGCAATCCTGCCGGGATAATCAAGCAATGTGTGCTTCTGCAGCCCTTTTATCAGCATGTTTTATCCAAATCCTCCTAATTTAAAATCCTTCCGCAAGAATTAGACACCCCAAATTAGGCATTTCTAACTGCAAGTTAACCTGTCAGCAATCTTTTTAACAACAGGAATAACCAGCAGGGAAAAAGGAAAACCCACAACAAAGCCGAGAACAAAACCCTTGAACCATTTTGCAACAAAAAGATTGCCAAAACCAGCATTAATCCAGGTTAAAACAAAAGAAATGCAGAATGCCATTGATAAGGACATCAAAAACCCAAAAATAAGCCCGGAGTATTTCTTGTTTATTTTTACCATTTGTGCATCAGAAAATCTCCCAGGAGATTTTCAGATTATAATTGTTTTTTGTTATTGCCTTATCTCGCTTTCAGCATATTTGCAAACTGGTACATCTTCCTGTCTTTCCATTCCTCTTTCTTTCCTGCGTTCCATCCCTTGACAGGCCTCAAGTAGCCAACAACCCTGCTGTATACTTCAGTTTCCACGCCGCATGTAGGGCATTTTGCTATTTCATCATTTAGATAGCCATGCTCAGGGCATATTGAAAATGTCGGCGTTAATGTGATATATGGCAGCCTGAATTTCTCTGTCGCATTCCTAACAAGCATCTTTGCCTCTTGCCCTTTAATCCTCTCGCCAAGAAAGACATGGAATACTGTCCCGCCAGTGTAAAGGTTCTGCAATGGCTCCTGATGCTTCAACGCAAAATACAAATCATCAGTATACTTAACTGGCAGTATTGTTGAATTTGTGTAATATGGTTCTGCATCTCCTTGTGTTATTATATCCGGATAAAGCTCCCTGTCTTTTTTTGCCAGCCTGTAGGATGTGCCCTCTGCAGGTGTTGCCTCAAGGTTATAGAGATGCCCTGTTTCCTGCTGGTACTCTGTAAGCTTTTCCCTCATAAATTCCAGAACCTTTATTGAAAATTTCTGCCCTTCCGGGCTTGCAATGTCCTTCTTCAGGAAATTCTCGCATGCCTCGTTCATGCCCACAATCCCTATGGTTGAGAAGTGGTTATTGACTGTGCCAAGATATCTCCTTGAATATGTCAGAAGCCACTGGTTTATGTTCCTCTGCACAAATTTCCTTTTTATTTCAAGAGAGCGCATTGCAAGATACATATACCTGTCAAGCTTTTCAAAAAACTGCTCCTCTGTCTTGCTTGAATACCCTATTCTCGGCAGATTTATTGTCACGACGCCTATGCTCCCTGTTGATTCTCCAGAGCCAAATAATCCACCGGTTGTATTTTTTCTCAATTCTGCCAAGTCCAACCTGAGATGGCAGCACATTGCCCTTACATCGCTCGGCTTAAGGTCTGAATTCACAAAATTCTGGAAATACGGCAACCCATACTTTGCAGTCATCTCAAACAGCAAATCAGAAATTTCAGAATCCCACCTGAAATCTTTTGTTATGTTGTATGTGGGAATTGGAAAAGTAAACACCCTTCCCTTTGCATCACCTTCTGTCATCACCTCAATAAATGCCTTGTTTATTATGTCAATCTCATCCTGATAATCTGCATATATTGAATTCTGCAGCTTGCCGCCAATTGTCACTGCCTGCTCCCTTAAATCTTCAGGAGGTGTTAAGTCAAGGGTTATATTTGTGAAGGGAGTCTGGCCACCCCACCTGCTCGCAACATTCATGTTGAATACAAATTCCTGAATTGCCTGCTTAACATCCTTGAAACTTAATTTGTCTGCCCTTACATAAGGGGCAAGATAAGTGTCAAAGCTGGAAAATGCCTGCGCGCCAGCCCATTCATTCTGCAAAGTGCCTATAAAATTTATCATCTGCCCTACTGCGCTTCTGAGATGTTTTGGGGCTGAACATTCAACCTTTCCAGGCACGCCATTAAAACCCTCATGCAGGAGCTGCCTCAAACTCCAGCCAGCGCAATATCCCGCCAAGCTCATGCTTAAATTGTGCAGATGAATGTCTCCTGATATATGGGCATTTGCAATCTCCTGGGGGTACATGTGGTTTAATCCATAATAAGCCATTATTGTGCCTGCGGAATGCCACAGCAAGCCGGAAAAGTTGTATGAGACGTTGGCATTCTCGTAAACACGCCAGTCCTCCTTGGCTATATAGTCCCTTACAATCTCCTGCGAATCAAGAAGCAGCTTCTTTACATCCCTTATCTCTTTGTGCTTTTCCCTGTACAGGATGTAAGCCTTTGCAGTTTTTGCATGCCCCTCTTCAATAAGAATTTTTTCCACGGTATCCTGTATATCCTCAACATTTGGTATTCTGCCGCTGAACTTTTGCTCCAGTTTTGCAATCACCTTTTCGCTTAATTTTTCTGCTGTTTCCTTGTCCTTGCCCCCGACTGCCTGGGCTGCATTCCAAATAGCTTCAGTTATTTTCTCCTGATTGAAATCAGCCTGCCTGCCGTCCCTCTTGCGAACTTTTTTGACAGAAATCTCCATTTTCACCATTTTTTTGAACTAACTTTTTTTATCATGCTTGATTTTTAAATATTCTTATGATATAAATCATATTATTCCATGGTTTGTTTTATTTTAACTCATTCAAAATCTTTTTGAATTCGCTTAAATCCGCGAATTCCCTGTATACTGATGCAAATCTTATATAAGCCACCTTGTCCATTGCTTTTAGTTTTCTCATTACAGATTCACCGACAAATTCGCTGCTTACTTCCCTGCCCTTTTCTTTCATTTTTTGTTCAATTTCCAGAACAGCATTATCTATATTTTCCTGGCTTACAGGCCTTTTTTCGCACGCCTTTGCGATTCCATTCCTTAATTTTTCCCTGCTGAAGGGCTCGCGTCTTCTGTCTTTTTTAATGACAAAAATCTTCGGCTCCTCTATTGCCTCGTAGGTTGTGAATCTCTTCCTGCATTTCGAGCACTCTCTTCTTCTTCTGATGCTATCACTGCTTCCCCTTTTATCAATAACCCTGCTCTTTTCTGATTTGCAGTAGGGGCATTTAATCATTTTTATACATACAATATGTTGTGTTTTTGTTTTGGTTGTATACAAAAGGTAGTGGTGTTAGTTTATAAGCATTTCTGTTGTGGAAAATATGCAAGAAGAAATATGCGAAGCAATGAGCTATAGTGTTTAAATTATTTTTTCTTTCTGGCTTAATCGGAGTTTAAACAGCTCTCCGATTACTAATATCGAAACAGAAATTACACCGATTGTAACAAGTTCTTTCAGGGAAATTGCGATTGTATTAAATGCCTTTTGCAGGGGGTTCAGGTAAATAATCGCAATCTGCATAAAAAATGTGAATAGGACAGCGGCAATAAGCGTATAATTCCTTTTTCTTTTATGCGCTGGCTCTGTGAAAGAGGAAAAGTTGAATGCATTAAACCCCTCAAATAACACCAGCATAGTAAATGCTATTGTCTGCGCTTTGGCTGGATTATTGATATTTTTTGCAAAGAAAAACAAGATTATTATTGTGATATATGCGGCAATGCTCGTTAATATGGCAAGAGCCCTTGGGGTTAATATCGCGCCTTTTTCCGGCTTTCTGTGCATTATGCTTTTTTCTGCATGGCTCTTGCTTATTGTTATGGCGATAATCCCGTCTGACACCAGATTAATCCACAGAATCTGCAATGGCAGCAATGGCAGGAGCGTCTGCCATTGGAATTTTATTCCAGCAATCAGGGCAAAGAAAATTATTAAAATCTCCGCAAGATTTGTGCTTAATAGATAGTATGTAAATTTCTTTATGTTGTCATAAACACGCCTGCCCTCCTCTACTGCCTTGACAATGCTCGCAAAATTATCATCAAGAAGCACAATATCAGCAACTTCCCTTGTCACATCGCTTCCCCTTACACCCATTGCTATGCCGATATCTGCTTTTCTCAATGCTGGGGCATCATTGACGCCATCGCCTGTGATGGCAACAATCTCCTTTTTCTGTTTCAAGATGGAGATTATCCTTACCTTGTCTGATGGGTCCACCCTGGCGAATATGGATGTTTCATCAATCCTTTCTAGCAACTCGCTGTCTTCCATTTTTCTCAGTTCTCTGCCTTCAATTGCCCCGCCTCTTAATCCTATCTGCTTTGCAACAGCCCTTGCTGTTACAAGTGAATCGCCAGTAATCATCTTGACTGCAATGCCTGCCCTGTTGCATTTTTCAACTGCTTCCCTGACTTCCTCTCTTGGAGAGTCAAATATCGCCTGGAAACCGACAAAAACCATGCCATATTCTGCTTCCTGCTCAGAGACATTCTCCTTGTAAGGCGGGAGGAATTTGTATGCAAAGGCAAGAACGCGCAGGGCTTCAGAAGCCAAAGACACATATTCCCTTGCCAGGTGTTTTTTTCTTTCTTCAGTTAATGGAATAACCTTGCCATTGATTATCTCGCGGCTGCATCTTTGCAGTATAATCTCTGGAGAGCCTTTTGCATAACTAACAATCCGCATATCTTTGCCTTTTCTTATTATGGACATCATCTTTCTCTCTGAGGTGAAGGCAAATTCTTTCAGGCGCGGCTCTGCATGGGTTAAGGATTCCTTGTTAAAGCCAAATTCTTTTGCTGTCCTCAACAATGCCTTTTCTGTTGCATCCCCAATAAGATACTCCTTTTCTGTTCCATCATCATGCTTTGAAACCTCCAGCCTCACATTGCTGGACATGCATCCAACTTTCATCAATAGTCTTGCTTCTGCTGTTTTTTGCAGATACTCAAGAAAACTGCTTCCAACATTTGCAGCCTTGTCGTTGCAGAATACCTTCACAACCTTAAGCTCTTCTTTTGTGATTGTTCCTGTTTTGTCCGAGCATATGACTGTCACCCTGCCGAGTGTCTCAGCAGCAGGGAGTTTTCTTATCAATGCCTTAACCTTCAGCATTCTCTTTACTGCAAATGCCAGGCATAGGGTTATAACCGCAGGCAAGCCCTCTGGGATTGCAGCTACTGCCAAGCTCACAGAAGTAAGAAACATCTCAAATTTATTTATGCCTGCTAGGATTCCCAAGCCTAAAATCAACAGCATGAGGATGATTGCTGTTATGCCCAGTTGTTTGCTGAGCAGATTAAGCTTCTGCTGCAGTGGGGTTTGTTCAGATTCCGGCTGCTGCAGCATAAGTGCAATCTTTCCAAACTCTGAGGACATGCCTGTTGCAGTGATTATTGCTTTCGCAGTTCCTCTTTCAACATTTGTGCCGAGGAAAATCATGTTTATTTTATCACCAAGGGCAACACTGTCCCTTATTTCATGCGTTGCTTTTTCAGCAGGCATGCTCTCCCCTGTCAGGATAGCTTCATTAACCTGCAAGTTCTCTGCGTAGAACAGCCTTGCATCAGCCATTATCTTATCGCCTTCATTGAGAATTAGTATATCCCCAGGCACAAGCAATTCTGCATCAATCTCCCTGATTTTTCCCTGCCTCATAATCTTTGCTGTCGGGATAAGCATCTGTTTCAGGTTTTGAATGGCTTTTTCTGCGCGATACTGCTGAAAAAATCCGAGAAAGGAATTTAGAAAAATAATCGCCAGGATAAGAGAAAAATCAAGCCAGTGCCCTATAAGCGCCGAGATAACTGAAGCAGCAAGCAGGAGATATATAAACAAGGAGTTAATCTGCTCGAGGAATATTTTCCATGGCTTTATCCTGCTTATCTCTTTAATTTTGTTCAAGCCATATTGCTTCAGCCTTATTTCTGCCTCATCCTCGCTCAAACCATTCTCTGAAGTTTTGAAATTTTCAAAAACCTTTTCTGTGCTTAGGGTATGCCACAATTCAGACATCTTTTATTCTCCTTTCAGAACTTTTAGTATATCCTCTGCCTCTTTTTCTGTCTTGCCTCTGTTGTTATTAAAGGCATCCAAACATTTTTTATATGTCATGTCCTCCATTCCTTTTGGCTTTGCAACATAGCCGATGAAATGCAAAACGAGAATATTGGCTTTTTCTTCATAATCCATTGAATTTATGTCTTGCGGAGTAAGCAGGAATTTTTTCAAATCATCAAGTCGCTGTTCTCCTTCTGCCATTTTAACCCTTCTTCTTAACTTGTAAAAAGAAAATGACGTATAAAAATATTATGGAATTACATCGCCTCAAGAATTCTTATTCTTTCTTTAACAGGTGGATGCGTCTGAAACAAGTTTACAACCCTGCTTGCCAAGGGGTCCGAGAAAAACAAGGGCGCAACTGCCTGATTCACCTTCATCGGCTTGTCATTTGAAATTTTTTTCAATGCCTCAGCTAGTCCCTTGGGGTATCTTGTTATCTCAACGCTGCCTGCATCTGCCATAAACTCCCTTTTTCTTGAAATCGCAAGCTGCACCAGCTTTACAGCGATTGGCGCGAGGATTGCAAGGGCAATCCCTATAAGCAGGAAGATTGCATTTCCATTTTTTCTGTCATCTCTATTATTCCCATACCACATGCTTCTCAGGAAAATTTCTGAAATGATTGAAATCATGCCAACTAGAACTGCAACCAATGTTGCGAATCTTACATCATAGTTCTTTACATGTGTAAGTTCATGCGCAAGAACACCTTCCAATTCCTGCTTGCTGAGTTTTTCCAATGCTCCGGTTGTTATGCAGACAGCAGCATGTTTTTCATCCCTTCCTGTTGCAAATGCGTTTATCTGGGGATTTTGCATCACATAAATTTTTGGCATTGGAAGCCCTGATGCAATGCATAATCCCTCAACAGAATTATACAACTGCCTGAATTGCTCCCTTGGAGCTTGTCTTGCCCCTGTTGCAGCCAATGCAATTTTGTCTGAGTTATAATAGGAAATAAGGATATAAGAAATTGAAATTATTATCCAGATGCTTGCAAAGGAGAAAAAATCAAAGCTTAGAAACTGCATCAGGACATAACCCAGCATGATAAGGACAACTAGGACAAAAAACATAAATAAGAATGACTTTGCCTTGTTTCTTGCAATCTGGTCGCGAAAATCTATGTGTTTTGCCTGTGCCATTTTGTTATTTTAAGTCCAAGCTTATTTTAATTGCCATCTCCACCTTGCTCATTATTTCTGCGCTTAATGAGCTGACTTTCCTTGTAATCCTGCGCTTGTCAATTGTCCTTATCTGGTTTAGCAAAATAGTGGAATTTTTGTTTAATCCAGAATCTTCCTTTGAAACAACAACATTAGTTGGGAACTCTTTTGTGAATGCTTTTGAAGTCAGGGGAGCAATTATTGTCAGGGGACTGTATTTATTCCCCTGGTTATTCTGGATAATCAAGCAGGGCCTGATGCATCCTTGCTCACTCCCTTTTATAGGCTCTAAATTAACAAGGACTATATCCCCCTTTTTTATTTCTACCATTTCCAGTCAAAATCTTCTTCAACAGCTTCAAACTCTTTATTTATCCTTGAGCTCTCTTCAGCCATCTCTTTGTATCCCTCGATAAGCAGCTGTTCCTGCCCTCTTTTGCATTTCTCTGCAATTTTCATAAGACCAAGAATGACCTCCTCATAGCTCTCTTTGTCAATTTTTAGCCTGTCAAGCTCGTCCTTTACATTCTCCCTTATCTGGATTGTTGTTATCATAAACCTATAGATAAACTATAGTTTATAAATATTTTGGCTGGAAGCGGGCAACAAAGAATCCTGTTTATTCAAACTTAACTTTTACAGGGGCTTTTTCTGCCTCTGGAATTTTCAGGTATGGCAGCTCTTTCCTGTTGAATACTGCGGCAAACATATTGCCGGGGAAAGTGCTTCTCAGGTTGTCATATCCTAAAATGGAATCATTGTAAAACTGCCTTGCATAGGCAATCTTGTCTTCAATTCCAGCCAGTTCCTGCTGCAATTGCACGAATGTTTCATTTGCCTTTAAATTAGGATAATTTTCTGCAATTGCAAAAACAGACTTAAGCGCAGAGGCAAGTTGGTCTCCCGCCTTAACTTTTCCTTGAAAATCCTTGGCAGAAACAAGAAACTTCCTTGCTTCTGTTACAGAGTCTACTACTGATTTCTCGTGCTTCATATAGCCCTTTACTGTCTCAACCAGATTAGGAACCAAATCCGCACGCTTCTTGAGCTGCACATCAATCTGCGCCCCGGAGTTTTCTATCCTGTTCTGCAGGACTGCAAACCTGTTGAAATAGGAGATTACAATCAGGACCAATAATACCAAAGCAATAATCAATATCCACAGCACGCTCATTTTATATGGGGTATATAAAAATAGGTTTTTAAACATTGCTGATTTTTTGCAGCAGAAGATGCCAAGTGATTCTCTATTCAAGCAGGAAGTGTATGCTTCGAGCATATTAAAATACGCCTTAAATAATAATCTTAATTTGAGAACTTTCACAGAAACTTCCAATGGGCAAAAACAATTTAGGATATGGATATTCAATAACTATGGGGTTCCTAACACTTTCCTTATTGCGGACTTCCTCCTGTCACATGGCAGAATTTATTACAGCAAAAAGGAAAATGAATGCGATTGGATTATCAAGCACCTTAAAAAGAAATTTACCGGAAAAGTCAAGAGAATGGATAATCTGCCTGGTTGATTGAATCAGCAGGGAGCATAAATTAATGTGAAATAAAAAATAAAAAGAAAAAGAACAAATCAATGCGCCTTAAAAAACTTCCAGTTCTTCATCCTCGTCACTTGTGTCCTCTTCGTCAGACAGCAATGCTGCCTCATTGCCTCCTATGTCAATAGGCGCCCCTATTTCTTCCTTAACCTCTTCTTTGTCAGGTTTTTTTGGCATCTTATTACCTCCATGGTAATTTTAGATTGAGATGCAAATCTCCAACCGATTTATAAATCTTGCGGTTACGAAGGCTTTGTTTAATAAGTCCTTAAATTATCTTACTTTTTAAACAGAAATTTATTTTATTAATCCTAAAGAGACCATCTCACCCATAATTGCTATACCTACTTGCCAAGATAACTCTGGAAAATCTGTTCTTATTTTATTCCATATCCACATCTCTTGCTGAAAATAAGGCATAACATTTCCTTTATCTTTTTCCTTGAAAGATTCTCTTTGGTCAATATTAAATATAATATGATAAGCTTCGTGGATTACGCAAACTTCTATTATCTCTAAATCATTTTCTCTGCCAATTCTAATCTCTGTTGGTTGAATTGACCCCCCAGTTCCATTCACAATAACTACTGGAAATTCAAAGTTATATTTTTCTTTAAGTCTTTTCTTGGCAGATTCTATTTCTTTCTCCATTATCTTTCTAAGGCTTCTTCCAATTTAAATTCTGCCATAACCCCCAACAATTAATCCCCCTTTTAAAGGTTTTTTGGGCTCAGGCACCAAACCCGAAACCTTTAAAAACCACTCGTTGTTTTAATATTTATAAATAAATATAGAGTAAGGAAAGTAGTGGCTGATATCATCGGATTATCACTGTTCATTGCTTGACATCATCTAACTTCACAAAATTTCACTTCACAAGTTCATACTTATTTTGAGTATGCCAGTTTGAAATTTGTGCTGCATTAACAGCCGTATAGTTTTGCTTTTCTTATTCTAATGGAGGAATTTAAAAAATGGGAAAGATAAGCCCGGTATCAATAAAATACATAATTCATGCGAATTTTATCGCAACAGGAACTGTTGAGAAGCCAGATGTAGTCGGAGCTGTATTCGGGCAGACAGAAGGGCTGCTTGGTGAGGATTTGGAGTTAAGGGAACTGCAAAAGGAGGGAAAGATAGGCAGGATAGAGGTAGAGACGGAAACAAAGGATGGAAAAACCATCGGCAAGATAGAGATTCCTACTGCATTGGACAAGACAGAAACAACACTTCTTGCAGCAGCCCTGGAAACAATAGAGAGGGTTGGGCCGAGCGATGCAAAGATGCAGATTGAGGAAATAGAGGATGTAAGGGGAAGCAAGAGGGAGTATATAATGGCAAGGGCAAAAGCACTGCTTGAAAAAGTAAAAGGTTCCCAGTTGGAATCAAAAGAGATTACAGAGTCTGTTAAAGAATCTTCCAGAATCTCCAGATTGCAGGAATATGGCACCGAAAGGCTTCCGGCTGGGGATTTGTCTGCAGAAGAGATAATCATTGTTGAAGGCAGGGCAGATGTTGTGAACATGCTGAGGCATGGCATAGACAATGTTATCGGCATGAGCGGCACTGTGATGCCAGAAGTGATAAAAGCGCTTGGAAAGGAAAAAATCCTGACTCTCTTTGTTGATGGTGACAGGGGTGGGATGTTAATAGCAAAGAATATCACAGAGAATGTAAGGGTGAATTTTATAGCTTTTGCGCCAGAAGGCAAGGAAGTTGAAGAACTGGCTGGGAAGGAGATACTTGCCGCATTGAGAAAGAAGATTGCAGCATCAGAATTCCTGCAGCATTTTGAAGACACAGGGATTAAGCGGCAGAGGACAGCAGAGAGGGGGAGGAGAACAGTCGGCAGGACAGCAGGATATTCTGATAGGCCTCCTGTCAGAGCCGCAAGAAGAACAGCGGATGCAGAAGAGCCTGAACAAGCAAAGAAAATTCTGCCAAGTGAGAAGGAAAAGGAAATTTTCCGTTCAAGGCTATACGAGCTGATAGGCACAAGGGGAGCATACCTTCTTGACTCTAATCTGGATATCCTCAGAAAAGTCCCAATAGGAGAACTAGGGTATGCAATGAACTCTCTGGGGAATAATATCTATGCAGTTATAGTTGATGGCACTGCAACACCAGACATAATCAAGACAGCAGAAAGGACCTCTTGTAGGCATATTGTGGCAAGAAATTTTACCTCTTTCACGACAAAGCTCAATCTTGTCAGTTTGTGATTTTTTTAGTTTATGGCAAGATTTAAAAATTCCTGATGCTATGCGTGAATACAAAAGAGGCAAAGGCATGAAAAAATCTATCGGATTTTCTAGGGATACAAATAAGAAAATAATAATTTTTACAGCAATTTTGCTGTTCTTGTTTGTTACCATTTATCTCAACTTTTTTTATACTAAAAAATGCTCCGATGCTGACTGCTTTAATTCTGCCTTGGCAAGATGCAAGAGGGCAACTTTCTTAAGCGAGAAAGAAGATTCAACGTGGCACTATGCGATAAAGGGCTCAAGCAAGGGTAAATGTGTTGTAGATGCAACAAATGTGTGGATTAAGCTTGAAGAGGCAAAGACAGTCCAGGAAAAATCAATGACATGCTATATGCCAAGGGGCATTGTAATGCAGCCAGAATCTGATTTGAATGAGTGCCATGGACTGCTTAAAGAGTCATTGCAGGACATAATCATAGAGAGGCTGCATACATATATAGTGCAGAACATAGGGCAGATATCTGAAAGCATTACAAAACCGATATAAGCCCTTTATCAACACAAAATTTAAATAGAAAATAACTTTTCTCCATTTATGGGAAAGCTTGTCTTTTTGTTCTTGATTGCCGCAATATTCCTCTCTGTGCCTGCAAATGCCGAGATTTTTATTTCCCAGCCACAGGAGGTTTATAACCTGAATGACCTGCTTTCTGTAAATGTCTCCTTAAAGGAGTCTTCCAGCATTTCCGGGCTTCTGCAGGTCAGCCTTGTATGCCCTGCAAAAACTGTTGTTTTTTATGCTGACGGGAGTGTAAATCTCGCAGCTAATGAAGTGCAGGCCTTCCTTGCATCATGGATAATTTCAGGTGTTTCAGGGCAATGTCACATAAGGGCAGAATTTGAATCTGAAACCGCAGAAAGCGGAGAGTTTCTTGTAACAAACAGGATTGATGCTTCCCTTGAATTGAACAAGCAGTATTTGCAGCCAGATGAAATATTGATTATAAAAGGAAAAGCAACTAAAGCTAATTCCATTCCAGTTGAAGGATTTGCTGAAATAACTGTTTCTGACGTTGTCAAAACCCAATATGTCAATGTTGATCAAGGAAGTTTCAATGTTCGGATAGAGCTGCCTTCAAATACGCCAGCAAAAACTTACACATTGCATGCAGATATTTTTGAAAAAAATGAGAAGGGCGACATAACAAATAAGGGTGTTGCTGAAATAAACTTTAATGTTATTTCAGTGCCTTCCAAACTCGAGCTGAGCATAAATGATGAAAAGTTCCTGCCGGGAAAAACAGTTGCTTTAAAGGCAAGCCTGTATGACCAGAGCCTGCAGATTATAAAAGAGAATATAAGCTTAAGAATCAAGGACAGCAAGGGAGTGAGTGTAATTAACATCCTTGTGAATTCCGGAGGAAATTTGGAGTACAAACTTGAACAGAACGCAGTTCCGGGTGAATGGCAGATTGAATCCTCCATTCTTGATTTCAAGGCAAAAAGAACAATATACATGGAGGAATATGAAGCAGTGGAAATCTTCCTGCAGGAAAATGAGATAACAGTCAAAAATACAGGCAATGTGCCTTACAGAAAGCCGCTCGAGATTAAATTCACAGGCAGCAATGGGATAGAACAGTCAAAAATACAGGAAATAGATTTAGATGTGAATGAAAATGCTGTATTAAATCTTTATGCTGCCGAGGGCATTTACAATATTGAAGCAGGGGGCAAGGAATTTAATAAGGTGCCTCTTACAGGAGCAGCTTCAGCTTCAATCAGGCTTGAAAGAAATTCAGGCATCTTGATGCAGTACCCTGCGCTTTCCATTTTCCTTTTTGTTTTGTTTTTTGCCCTGTTGATAACATTTTTGCATAGGGCAGCCTCTGGAACAATCCGTGTAAGGGGCAATGTCCAGACAATCGCAAGCCAGGCAGCAAAGCCTTCAGTCCGGCAATTTCAGAATAACGCAAAGCCGCAAGTTCAAAACCTGCAAATTTATGCCAAGCCAAGCACAATGAAGGATGAAAAAGCAGGTAATAAAATGCTTATCTCGGCAATTAATCCTGTCAGGACTGCAGAATCATCCCTTGTCTTACAGGGGCAAAAGCAGAAGGCATCTGTGTTATATTTCAAGGCAAGGAATATTCCTGAATTGCAAGGCAGGATTTCAGCGCTTGCTCTGGAATCCTTGAGGAATTTCGCAGAGAGAACAGCCATAAATGCCCTTGAAAGCTTTAATGGGGCAGTTCAAAAGATAAATGACACTGAAATTATGGCAATTTTTGCCCCGATGCAGAGGAATTTCAGGCATGAAAATGCAGCAGTTAGAGCAGCTGCAAGAATTGAATCAGAGCTGAAAGAGCATAACCGCAAGCTGAAGGCAAGGCTTGAATATGGAATCGGCATCAACTCAGGGGAGCTTGTTCTGAGCTTCAAGAAAGCCCTGCAGTATACCTCAATAGGAAAAACAATAGCAACAGCAAGAAGGCTTGCTGAGAGGGCTGCAAATGAGGTTGTTATAAGTAAGGATGTTTACACAAGGGTTATGCCCGAGGCAAAGGCAAAGCCAGCCGGCTCTGTGATGATGGGCGATGAGGAGGTTGAATGCTATGTCATGCAGGGAATTTCAGGCAGGGAAGCCTACAGCTCTTACATACACGATGTCCTCAGAAGGATAAAATAATTCTTGGCAGGATTAAATATACATTTTAAATTATTTTTTCAATGCATTAATCTGCAATGCAGAGTTAACAATTGCATTCTTAATTTCAGGATGCTTTTTTTCCATTAAATTTATAAAATCAATAACCTTTGATTTGAAAATATCTTTTTCCTTTGCGTTTGTTTTTTCTTTTATGCCTTTTATTTTTGCATATAAGACTATTTCCCTGTCAAGGCAGAAATAAAGCGGCTTGATGCATCTTGCAATCCCTCTTTGGGTTCTTCTTATAATCTCCGGCTTTGCAATGCTGAAATTAGGATTTTTATCAATCATTTCCATCATAATTAAAAAAGCAGTGTCATCAAGACTGTCTTCAAGAGCCAGTTTTTCATATCCCTTTGCTGGAATTTCATTTTTTATTTTTGATATTTCTGCTCCCCTCTTCTTGCCTGCTTTTTTAAGTATATTAAACAGGGTATTTCCCTTCAAATTTGTGCATAAAACATATATTCTTTTTGCATTATCAAGCAGGGAGTATTTCCTTATTGCGCTGAAAACTTTTTTCTCAAAGTATCTGCAAAAGCATTTCTCGCAGAACTTTCTCTTGTTCGTAAGAACATAAACAGGTTTTTCCTGGCATTGTTTGCACATTTTTAACAAGATTTTTATATTTCGCGGAATTTTAAAGGTTATGGGTTACCAGAAAATCTTAAAGGAAAAATGGAAGGATTTTGGCGTTCTTTTGATAAAAGGGATGACTCTTCCCTACAAAATAGAGGTTTTGGGAAAAGAGAATATCCCCGAAGGAAAAGCCATACTTGCGGCAAATCACGCAAGTTTTGCAGACCCAGTGTTCTTGATTTCTGGCTTGGGCATGAAGGTTTATTTTCTTGTCAAGCATTATATTGCCCCTACAAGCAGTTTTGAAAATTCCAATTATGGCAAACTTTTGAGTTCTTTGGACCAGATTATTTTAAAAAATGGTGTTATTGACAAATACTCATTAAGAAAAGCCCTTACAGTGTTTAACAATAACAGCAAGAATAACAAGCTGGGCATTTTTCCAGAGGGAACAAGAAGCGAGAATGGCAGATTAACCCCAATTCATGAGGGAACTGCATGGATTTCCTACCTGTCAAAGACACCTATTGTGCCGGTAGGGATAAAAGGAACTTATGAAATCTGGCCTAGACACAAGAAATTGCCAAAATTATACGGAAATGTCGAGCTTAATATAGGAAAACCCCTGTATGCAGATTACAATTTGGATAAAAAATCTGCAATAAAAAATCTGACAGAGGTTATAGAAAAAGAGATTTTGATGCTGCTTGATTCTTAGTTTCTTATCATTCAAATATTGCCCTTCCCAGTCTTATCATCGTTGAACCCTCTTCTATTGCAATTTCAAGATCATCTGTCATGCCCATAGACAGGATTTCAAGCTGCTGGTTTTTTTCCCTTGCTTTTTCCATCAATTCCCTTAATGTTTTGAAGCAATGCCTTGCCTCTTCACTATTGCCTTCTGGGGCAATAGTCATAAGCCCTCGGATGTTCAGATTATTTAATTTGGAAATTTCCTTTACTGCCTGAATTGTTTCTTCTGCCTTGAAACCAAACTTGCTTGTTTCTCCTGAAACATTGATTTCAAGTAAGATATCCTGGGTTTTGTTTATTTGTTCTGCCTGCCTGCTGATTTCTTCTGCAATTTTCAAGGTGTCAACAGAATGAACCAAATCAAAAATTTTCACAGCATCTTTTGCCTTGTTTCCCTGCAAATGCCCTATCATATGCCATCTTATCTTTTTTGAATTTGTTAAATCAGAAAGCTGTTTGTATTTCTCTATGGCTTCCTGCACCCTGTTCTCTCCAATATTTGCTATTCCAGAAGAAACTGCTTGTTCTATCTCCCTTGCTGTCCTGCCCTTGCTGACAGCCACAATAGTTATTTCTTCTGGATTCCTGCCTGCCTTATTGCAAATTTTGTTAACTTTTTCCTTAATTCTTGTTATGTTCTCTTCAATCATTTTCTTGCAGTTATCCTGAATTTGTCAATCTCCTCTTTTTCCGCCTTTTTTGCAGTTATATTCTCCTTTTTTGGCAGGAGGCCTATCAAAACCTTCTCTGTTTTTGCGTCACTGTAACCTGCTGTGATTTCTGCTGCTTTTTCTTTTGCTATCTTATCGGCTTTCCCCCTTACAAGTGTTATTGGCGAGGGAGCATCCACTGCTTCAAGAAGCAAGTCATTCTTTCCGGCAAGCTTTTTAATCATTAAATTTTCTTCATGATTTCTGCCAACAATAATCTTAGTGTTGTTTATCCTGAATTGCCTGCCTATTTTCAGCAATTCAATATCCTGCTCAGAAACATTCTTTTCATGCTTGAGCAAATCCCTTAGCTTGGCTGCAAACTCCTTCTCGCAAAGCAAACAGCCCCCAGCAGGAGAGGGAAAGGAAATTTTGTATTTTTTTGCCAGTTCAATCTGCTTTTGCCTCTGTCTCCCTTGGATACTTAACAATCTGCCTCTGTCAATCAAGCCATTTTTTTCTGCTTGTGTTTCCGGCAATAATTTTGCAGACAATGGCCTGAGCAATTTTCCTTGCAAGCCACTTTCAGTTTCAACATTCTTTAATGCTGCATAATGCTGCGACATAGGCCTCTCATTCAAAACCTCTCCTGTCACAATAACATCTGCATTAATCTTCCTTGCAATCTTCTTAGCTTCCTTCAGCATGAATATATGGCAGTCAATGCATGGATTCATTGCAGAGCCATAGCCATGTTCTGGATGTTTTATCACTTCAAGAAATTTTCTGAATAAATTCCCTTTTGTGAAGTCAATTATATGCAGCTTGAATGCATTACTTTGTGCAAACCTGAAAACGCAGAATTTATCGCTGCAGCATCCTGCTCCAAAAGGCAGGATAAAGAAAACTGCCTCAACATCACACTGCTCCTGCATGATTTTGCATGCAAGTCTGCTGTCAAGCCCGCCGGACAAAAGGCAGAGTGCCTTGATTTTACCTTTCTTTTCCTTCATTTTACAGCCATCTCCTCGTAATATTTATCATAATCCTCTGAAGCTCTTTTGTTTATATTGGGATAATAACTGTTCAATTTCCTGAACTCTTTTTCCCCAAACCCCTGAATTGAGTAATCAAGCAGCTCATCAAGAATGCTTTCTATCTGTTTATGGGATTTTGATTTACTCCTTATTATCACATCAATGTCTTTTCTCAAATAAGAAACCCTTTCTTTGATATTCTTTGTTAGCTCCTTGATTCTTTCAATTATTTCCTTATCTAGAACCTTGTTTCTATTTCTCATTAAAGAACGAAAGGAAAAACAAGTTTAAAATCTTTTTATTTTGCCTTATTTAAAAGTCCGGTTGTTTCATCTAATCCATACATCAAGTTAAAATTCTGAACTGCCTGCCCTGCACCGCCTTTAACTAAATTGTCTAATGCAGAAATTACAATGACTTTGCTTCCAAATTTAGATATCTTTATATTGCAAAAATTAGTTCCAATAACGTTTTTTGTTTCAATAGAGTCTTTTATTCTTATAAAAGGTTTCAATTTATAAAATTCTTTATATGTTTCAGATAAATTATCTTTACTATTATACTTAGCAAATATAATAGAAACTATCCCTCTTTCTGCAGTATCTATTCTTTGAGGGACAAATAAAATTCCCTCTAGTCCAAGTGTTTTTTCTATCTCTGTAATTTGTGGATGATTTCTGCCTTCTTTGTATATCAAAAAATTATCTTTTCCTTGCAACTCCATACCTGCTCCAGAAATGCCACTTGCAGAAGATATAAAAATATCAGAAATTTTTTCTTTTATGGGGAGCAAACCTAGTATAACAGAAGTGGCATAACAACCTGGATTTGCTATATTCTTACTATCTTTTATTTTATTTTTGTTTAATTCTGGCAAACCATATACCCATCCATTACGGGATCTATGGTCAATACTCAAATCTATAATCTTTTTTCCATCTAATTTTGGAATATACTTCTTACTTTCTCCATAAGGAAGAGCCAAAAAAATTAAGTCTGCTTCTGATAGATTTCCCTTTTTTCCTTCCTTCCTGCTTTCAGTATAAATTATTTTTGCATACGGGTGCTCATTAAGAATACCAACTAAAGTTTCCCCCACTTTGCCAGTGCTGCCGATTACCCCAACTTTTATCATTATTTATGGTTATAAACAATTTTTCTTTCAAGTTTGCAGTATCTTCCAAGCTGCGACTCCACTGCTTCCCTATTGTAATCAAAATATTCCAATCTAAACAAATCTTCAATATCGCCCTTGTAACCGAGGATTATCTCTGCGATTTTTTTGTCCCCTTCATACACTTCTCTATTTTCACTTAGCGCCAGGAGATATGTTCTCGCATTCTGCTTGACTCCTGAAATCGCACTTTCTATTCCCTGTTCAACAGTTGTTCCAAGCCCCCTGCCCCAAAAACCGCCGCATCCTATTGATTTGCCAACTTTTGCCCAGATATGCATATCGCATTTACCGAGTATTCTTATAGGAAACTTTCTGGACTTGCACGGCTTTCTTGCTTCTAGTATCTTAGAGTTCTTTTTATGCTCCTGATAGCCCTCATCACAAGGAAAAGGATTGTTGTCTTCCTCCGGTTTCCCAAATAAACTTACCTTATCCTGCATTCCCAAAATCCTCCTCAAAATCCCTTGAATAGCCGGTATGCTCAAAATCATAGTTGAAAGAGATTAAAAATCCCTCAATGATTTTTTTGCTGATATTCAGCTTGTTTAGGAAGTTGTAAATCTTATCAGTGAAACAGTAAGGGCATATGCTTGTCTGGTTTTTCTTGCAGACTGCGCAATTTATGCCTTCATCAATAAACCGGCTCTTTGCCTTGTTGGCAAAGGCAATGATTTTTTCTCCTGTTTTTTTCTCAAACCCGTTGCTTTCAACCCATGCCTGCATTTCCCCAGCTAGGCAAACCGGGCATACTGGATTGAATATGCCCTCGTTGCATTCCAAACATAAGCCATGAGAATTATTTTGTATCATTTTAGCGTCAGAAAAAAGCATTCAAGAGCCGGATAGTACGGGGCTCTTATAATGCTGTGGTTTTAACGCCGCAGATAATATAGCCGTGTCTAGACAAGAACATTCCTGCAAATGCAGAATTCATCCACACGCTCTTTTTTATATCTGCGGACATATCAATAATCAGAATGAGAAAGAGTTTAAATAATTTTTGGTTTTGGGAATTTCTATCTTTCTTGGCTGTTTTTCTGCTTCATTAAGCTGTTTAACCTGCCTTCTGTGCCTGAAACCTTATTTTCCAGCTCATCAAACCTTCTATCATAGTTCTGGTTTTGTTTTTCCAGCTCATCCAGTTCTTTTTTGTATTCCTCATTGCTTGTTTTCAGATTGTTTATTGCCTTTTCATAATCCTGCTGCTTGGAATTCATCTGCTCCTCCAAATTCTTGATTTTGCCGTTGTTATCCTCACTGTATTCCTTGAAATCTGACGAAAGCTTTTCATTTCCGCTTTTTATCTTATTTATACTGTTTTCAATGTTCATTATGTTGCCTGTTGTTGTCTTGTTTTTAAGATAAACAAAACTCAAGCCGCCAGCCAGTGCCAAAACAACAAAAAACCCGGCTGTTGTAAACCCTAGGTATTTTCTTAAAGAAGGCATTACTCCCCCCTTCCCCTTTATTGCCTGTGTCAACTCTTGGTCTATAAGTTCCTTATATCTCTCGCCGACTATCTTCTTTATCTCCTCGTCTTCAATTAAAACCTTTGTGTTCTTTTGCTCTTTGGAGATTTTTAAAAGAATTTTCTCCAAACTTACAAGCCCTTCTGCTAATCTATTCAGGGGTTTGGAATGATGTTCATATGGGCTTATAATATAATCCCTCATGCTTTTTGGTTTAAGTTCTTCTTCAGCCATGTTTATATCTTTCAGCAACATTCCTTTTAAAGATTTATTTATAATCCTGTTATATTCCTAGGAATAACTGTTCTTTATTGCTTTTTAGAAAAGAAATACAATGCGATTATTTCTGCGATTACTATAACAAACAGCAAAAAGATTAATAAATTTGCATTGGGCTTTACAAAACCATTTATTACATTGCCTGTTATCCCGCCAGATGTTTGCAATGGCTTTGCTGTTACAGTTGCCTGATAGGATTTATCTGAGAAAATCATTGCTGCTGTCAAGGTTACCCCTTTGCAGTCTATCTTTACATCCTGCAATATTCTCCTTGCATCATTTTTATAATAAATCGAAATGATTGATTGATAAACGCCATTTTTATCAGGGACAAATCCAAATTCAATGTATTTTGTCTCTTTTCTTGCAATGTCAAACCTTTCTGAGTCTATGCTAATGCTTAACTCTGGAATTTTGAAGTTGATATAAACATCCTTCAATTTCTCGCCGTTGTTGTAGAACCCAAACATGAACTTGATTTCCTTGCTGCATGAGCCAATGGCATTCAAGGGTTCTATTCCCTTCAATTCAATCTTGTCTATACTGCTAACATGATTTATAGCAGCAGAAGTTTGATTTTGTTGCTGAGCGGGTTGCTGTGCTGAAACAGGAATTATCCTTATGATAGCCGATTGGGAGTTGTTGCTGTCTTTTACAATCAACGAGACAGAATAACTCCCTGCTGTGCTGAATGCATGCTGGGCAATAATGCCCGTTGCGTTTGTTCCGTCTCCAAAATTCCAAGAGTAGGAAATAATGCTTCCATCCACATCATAACTTGAACTTGCGTCAAAAGTTATAATCTGATTAACAACAGGATTTTGAGGCAAGTAAGTAAAATTTACAACAGGCATCTGATTTGTTTGGTTTTGTGGTGGCTGTGGTGGGTTTGGCTGTGGCAGGACTGTAAAAGTTCCTGTTTGGGTTTGTTCAACATAACTGCTGCACATACAGTCATTTATGTTTGTTTTAGTTGTTATAGAATAATTCCCTGCCTGAAGCAAAGGCAAAGTGAATGCAAAATCCCTTGAATTATTCCATATAATATCCCCGCTTTTAATCTGGCTTAAAATTAATGAGGTCTGATTTCTTACCTCTATTAACACAGAAACATTTGTTGAGTAATAGTATTGCAAACTGGCTGGAATTATCCCAGGACCGCCTGGATTGGAGTTTAAAGGTGCTTTTATCCTAGCTGTTATCTGCTGTGTCTGATTGTCATAAATGCTTGAGGCAAATAAAACAGAATTTATGTCTGATTTGCAGGCAGTTTGTTTTTGGAAGTTGATTGTATATTGCCATGGGCCATTTCCTATTGATTCGTCAAACCAGTTTTTGTATGAATGTGAAACATAGCACCTGTCTGAAACATAATCATATTCTGCGAAGTATTGCATGCCCGAACCAAGATTGTTTATGGTGTAAGTATTGGGATTTCCTGCTGTTGAAGTGTAAGAAGTCGTACTTGTGCATGCTGCATCAGAGCAATGATAAACCGCTGTGTTAAAGTTCATGTTGCCGTTCAGCTGGACTGTTATAGGGTATGCTAATGCAGAAGGTATGATTAGAATCGCAACAAAAAACAGGAATGTCTTTCTCATTTTGATAATTAAGGAGTGCCTGCACCACCACTTCTGCCTGGAGAACCAGAACCGCCTCCCCATATGCCGTCAGAACTTTCATCTCCGTGCCCATGGAGCCATTTCCATAACAAGATACCCTCGGTAATTGAGATTGTGCTCTTGACAGGATGTTTCTTTATAAAATTTTTAGTTTTTTGAAATTCCAGCCCAAAAATATTTTCATGAAGCTCATTATAAGAATCCCCAAAATAGCTCGCATCCCCGAAATCGTCTATTGCCCTGTCAATCTTGTCGTTTCTTGTTAGGAAATATGCTATTGGTCTTGCAAATCCTCTTGCTGCACCGTTCAATTGCCCAAAAAACCCTGTAAATGTTTTCCACAATCCGCTTAAAGGATGCTTTAATGTAACAACATCCTTGATGCCCTGCTCAAACCTTTTCTGCTCCTTTCGGACTTTCTCGTCTATATTTGAGAATCTTTTATTGAGTTCTGCTTTTTTCTCGGGAGTGTACTTTTTGTTTTCAGGCGGCACCTGCATCTTGTTTGTTGAATACATGAAACCTTTAACAAAAATGCCTTTGTTGTGTCCTTTGTTTGTGTAATATTCAACACCGTCATTAGCATCTTCTCTTGCGGAATACCTCAAATCCAAAATAGGAATTTTTCCTGTTTTTTCATCTGCAGCATATTTTTCATACCTCTTGTCAAGCTCTTCTGAAGGCAAGTCTGTCAGAATCATCATTCGCGGTTTTTGGTTTTCCTGAACAAGCTGCTCTATCCTGCTGTCTTTCTCTCGGATAATCTTCTTGTTGGCATGATTAGTTAAATAAGAACCTGTAAAAAAACTCAAGCCCATTGCAGCAAGCAATGCAACTGTTGCAATTCTCGTCTTGGCCCTGCTACCAACCAAATTTTCTTTACTTTGGTATTCCAAAACTTCTATTTTCTGTGGATAAGGCATGAGTTCATTTTGTAAGGATATTTTAGCCATACTTGCACATCTCTCCAATTCTCTGCCTTCTTTTTTTGCAACCTGCCTCCAATAACATGATTTCAATTTCTCTGAAACCCTGTCATTTATCTTGTCAAGAACAACAAACGAATATTTCGGTGCAAGGGTTGATAGTATTCTCAATCTTGTCTCAAGATTCCTTAAAGCACCGGTGCCTTTGCCCTTAATTTTCCCACTCAATATATCCAACGGGTTATAATTAGAAGCCAATTCAAGTAATTTAGCATAGCTAACAGGTTTTTTATATTGCCTAGACATTTTTTGTTATATTAACTTTGAAGTGGCAACTATTTAAAGTTTTCGTTTAAAGTTGCGTTGCTGAAAAGTTTTAAAAAGTGCTTGTATATACCATAAAGATGGGAACGAAAGAAAAGAAAAGTGAAATGTATGATTTGATTATTCTTGGGGCAGGCCCTGCTGGGCTAAGTGCTGGAATTTATGCCGCGAGATACTGGTTGAAAACGCTTGTGATAGGCAAGGATATGGGCGGCATGATGAATCTTGCTTCTATAATAGAGAATTACCCTGGTTTTTCAGGAAGCGGCATTGAACTTGGGAAAAAAATGGCAGAACAGGCAAAAAGCGCAGGCGCAGGGATTTTGCAGAAAACTGTAAGTAATATAAGAAAAAACAAGAACTTTGAAATCCAGACTGATAAAAATGAGGTTTTTAATGCAAATGCAGTTATAATAACATTGGGAACAGAAAAGAGAAAGCTAAATATTGAAGGCGAGGAAAAATTTCTTGGTAAGGGTGTGAGCTATTGTGCTACTTGCGATGCCCCCCTTTTCAAAGGGAAGATTGTTGCTGTAATAGGAGGGAGAAATTCTTCAGCGCATGCTGCATTGCTAATTGCACAATATGCAAAGAAGGTATATGTTGTGTACAGGCAGGACAAGTTAAATTGTGATACATTCCTTATTACTGAAATAAAGAAACACAAAAATATAGAGGTTATTTACAATTCATTGCCTGTTAGGATTAATGGCAAAGATTTTGTGGAAGAATTGGTTATAAGCCAGCAAGGCAGGGAAAAAATGTTCAATCTTGATGGGATTTTTGTTGAGATTGGCTCTGTTCCAGTAACAAGTCTTGCAAAGAATTTGGGTCTGAAATTGGATGAAGATGGTTATATAATCACTAATGAAGAATTTGGGACAAACATTCCAGGAATTTTTGCTGCTGGGGATATTGTGAAGAGCAGCTTGAAGCAGATGATTGTTGCTACGGGGCAGGGGGCAGTTGCAGCAGCTTCAGTATATAAATTTTTAAAGAGTAAAAAGCAGACTAAATAAAATGGCAAGTTCAAAAATAAAATACAAAGTCAGCGTAGACAAGGAAAAATGCATCGGCTGCGGGAGCTGTGTTGCTGTATGCGAAGGCAATTTTGAAATGAAAGACGGCAAGGCAATAGTAAAAAAAGCAGTGAGCGATTTGCCATGCAACAAGGAGGCAGCAGACATATGCCCCACTCAGGCAATAATTCTGAAGAAAGCTTGAGTGGCTTAAATTTTTTATTCAAACATTTCTAAATCCTGAACGCATTGATAAAATTATTGAAGAAACTGCCGCTCTGGACTCTTTTGCCGAAAATATGGGCAGAGAGCTTTTTGTAAGAGATGCTTGCTTTCGCCTTAGGCCTGTATAATACCGCAGGCATTCTTGCCGCGGCAGCCTCATAAATCGCCTGGTCGTCTGGAACCATTGATATAATAGGCAGCCCCAAAACCCTTTCTATCTCCTTTCTTGTAACCTCATATCTTTTATGCCTTACCTTATTGATTATAACCCCCTCAACAGGCACTTTCATTTTCTTTGCAAGTTCAATAGTTTTTATTGCAGTTCCGATTGTAGGAAAGTCAGGGGTTACAATAAGGAATAATGTATCTGCAGCCCTGAGGCTTATCTTTGCGTCTTCACCAACCCCTGGGGCAGAATCCAGCAGGATTAAATCATAGTTGCTCAGGGATTTAAGTTTCTTTTTTAATAATACAGGGTTTATTTTTCTGGTGTCAGGGACTAAGGAAGAAGGTATAACATGCAGCCCTGTCTTGTGCTTGTGCACTGAATGCAGAATTGAGAGGGGGTCTTTCATAATATTGTAAAGGCTGATGGGATGGTATGTCAAGCCAAGATTTAAGCCAAGATTCCCGCTGTTCAGATTTGTGTCTAATATAAGAACACTTTTCTTGAACATGTTTGCCGCGGCAGCCCCAATGTTTATCACAGTGGTTGTTTTGCCGACACCGCCTTTCGCAGAAACTACACCAATAATTTTTTTTCCGTTGTTTAGTATCCCCTCCATGTTATTATTGTAGTTGCTCTTTTTTTGCTGAATAAGAATGATATTTTTGGTTATTTATAAACATTTCCAAAAAAAACAGGCAATTCGAAAGATTTATAAATATTGTTTACAATCGTGAACTATGTATAACCTGCCACAGGAAATAGAAGTTTGGTATATTATCCCTGCAATAAGGAGGGAGTTGGCAGAAAATCTTGTCAAAAAGCACAGGCTTACCTACCAAAAAGCAGCGGGGATTTTGGGTGTCAGCAAGGCTGCTGTCTCGCAGTATCTAAATAAAAAAAGGGCTGGAAAATTCAAGCTTCCAAAAGAAATAAAAAAAGAGGTTGAAAAATCAGCCGGGCTTATAATAACAAATCAAAACCTTGCTGTAAGGGAGATTTTAAGGCTGCTTAACGTCATCAAGAGGAGCAAATGCTCCTGCGATGTCTGCAAGAAATACAATAAAGGCATCCTGGCCCTATGCCATATGAAGCCGGCTGATGCAGGGGAATTTTAGATAAAAAATGAAACAACAAAAACGCATTTATATGGATAACGCAGCAACAACACCGGTTGCAAGGGAAGTTGTAGAGGCAATGCTGCCCTGCTTTTCAGAGCATTTTGGGAATGCATCAAGCATTCACAAAGAGGGGCAGGACGCACGGAGAGTTATTGAGGAAGTAAGAAGGAAAATTGCAAAATTCTTGAATGCAAGGGAACAGGAGATAATATTCACAGGAAGCGGGACAGAAAGCAATAATACAGCAATAAAAGGGCTTGCATTGTCAGAACTTGCAAAGAAAAAAAGGCACATTGTAACATCTAAGATAGAGCATCATGCAGTGTTAGAGCCTTGCGAGTTTCTTGAAAAACAGGGATTCAAGGTTACTTATCTGGATGTTGATTCTGCCGGATTGCTTGACCTGAAAGAATTGGAAAGGGCAATCACCCCTGACACGCTGCTTGTTTCTATAATGCATGCAAATAACGAGATAGGGACAATACAGGATATTGCGGCTATAGGAAAAATATGCAGAAGCAAGGATGCCCTGTTCCACACAGATGCTGTCCAGACATTCGGCAAGCTGCCTATTGATGCCAAAAAAATGAACATTGATTTTTTTTCTGCATCTGCCCATAAGATTTACGGCCCTAAGGGAATTGGTTTGCTTTATGTGAGGGAAGGCATAAAGATTGTGCCATTGCTTCATGGCGGGGGGCATGAATTTGGCTTGAGAAGCTCAACAGAAAATACTGCAGGAATAGTTGGTTTCGGAAGGGCAGTTGAATTATGCCAAAGAAACCTGAAATCAGAGCCAAAAAAACTTGGATTATTAAGAGATAAGCTTATCAAGGAAATGCTGAAAATCCCGAATACTAGATTAAACGGGCATGCAACACAAAGACTGTATAATAATGCAAATTTTTCCTTTCATGGGATTGAAGGCGAGTCACTTGTGATGCACCTTGATATGCATGGCATAGCGGCAAGCACTGGCTCGGCATGCTCAACTAAAAGCTTGAAACCTAGTCATGTCCTGACTGCGATAGGGCTTGACCATGTCACAGCCCATGGCTCTTTGAGATTAACCATTGGCAGGAATACAACTGAAAAAGACATTAATTATACTATAAAAACTGTGAAAGACATTGTTGAAAACTTAAGGAAGATTTCACCAATAAGATAAAAGTGAGTAAAAAATGAAACCAACACAAATACTGTCAGAGGAACATAAGTATATACTGGAAGTTATTGCTGCCCTGAACAGGGAATGCCAAAGTCTAGAATCAGGAAAAAACTTGGACAAAAATTTCTTTGAAGAAGCGATTGATTTTATAAGAAATTATGCAGACAAATTTCATCATGCAAAGGAAGAAGACATCTTGTTCAAGGAGTTATGCAAGCCGAGCGTGGAGATGCACTGCAACCCTGTAGAGCAGATGCTGTATGAGCATGATTTGGGCAGGGGCTTTGTGAAGAGCATGGAAGAGGGATTGAATAAAGATGACAAGGCAAGGGTGATTGAGAACGCAAGAGGATACGCAGCATTGCTTCAAGACCACATTTTCAAGGAGGATAACATATTGTATCCAATGGCTGATAGGGCTCTAAGTGAAAAGGTCCAGAAATCCATAATTGATAAATTCAAAGAGGCTGAAAACAAAAGGTTCAGCAAGGGGACTAAAGGCAAGTATATTGATATTTCAAAACAATTTGAAAAAAGATGAAAAATGGCAGAGAGAAAAATTATCCATATTGATGAAAAGAAATGCAATGGCTGCGGCTTATGCATTCCAGATTGTCCTGAGGGAGCATTACAGATTATAGACGGCAAGGCGAGGCTTGTAAGTGATTTATTCTGTGATGGGCTCGGTGCTTGCATAGGCAGTTGCCCAAGAGGCGCTATAAAAATAGTAGAAAGAGAGGCAGAGCCATACAATGAAAAAAAGGTAATGGGAAAGATAGTCAAGCAAGGAAATAGCGTAATAAAGGCCCATTTAGAGCATCTGAAAGAACATGGGGAAAATAGATATCTGGCAGAGGCAATATCATTCTTGAATAAAAAGAAAATTAAAAACCCACTAAATGAAAAAATTTCAGATAATTCTGAAAGCAACCAGCTCCCATGTGGTTGTCCAGGTTCAAAGGTTATAGACACAAGAAACAAGGCAGGAAAAGACACAAATAGCTCTACAAGGCAGGAATCAGAACTTAGGCAGTGGCCCATTCAGTTGAGTTTAGTCCCGGAACAGGCTTCGTATTTTGATGAGGTGGATTTGTTAATAGCGGCAGACTGCGTGCCTTTTGCTTATGCCAATTTCCACCAAGATTTTTTAAGGAACAAGACATTAATAATAGGGTGCCCGAAACTTGATGATATCAATTTTTACAAAGACAAATTAATCCAGATATTCCAAATGAATAATATAAAAACTGTTAGCATAGCCCATATGGAAGTGCCATGCTGCTTTGAGTTGCGGCAGGCTGTAGAAGAGGCAATAAAGGACAGCGGGAGGAAAATTCCTATTGAAACAGATATAATCACAATAAGGGGAGGTAAAAAATGAAAAAAACAGGAAAAAATGAAAATGGCAAGGAAGATATAAGCGGGAAAATGAGTTTTGCAGAGGTTATGAAAAAACATCCTGAAACTGCTGAGGTATTCTCCAAGCATGGCATGTCATGTTTTGGCTGCCCGATGGCTATGCAGGAAAGCTTGGAAGCAGGGATTTCAGCTCACGGGCATGATGCCAAGAAAATCGTGAAAGAACTTAACAAGGCTGCAACCAAGTCCGCAAAGAAGAAAAAATAAGCTCTTGGGCAAGAGAAACTAACAATCTTCTGGAAGAAACAAAAAAATGAGCCCTCAGAAAGAAAAATCAACAAAATGAAAATCAACAAAAAAATAGAAGAGAAACTCATACAGATAGCAATAAAGCTCGCCCGGCGGGGCGAGGGAGGCTTGTTTATTATAACTGCCGGCAGGAGGCCAGAATTCAAGACACTTGTAAAACAGAACATCAAGCCATTTAATATTTTACAAAGCAAAAATGACAAGCTTATTGAGAGCCTTGCAACAATTGATGGCGCAGTAATGATAAGCAGGGAAGGGAAAATCTTTGCTTATGGGGCGATGATAAAAAACACAGTGCCTTTCAAAGGGTTCGGAACAAGGCATGCCGCTGCTTTGGTAGCTTCGAGAAACGAGAATATTGCGATATTATCCTCTGAAGAAGAGAGGAAAGTCAAGATTTTCAAGAATGGCAGATATCTCATGCAGCTGGATGCCCTGGAAAAAAGCATAGAAAAAAATGTGCCTCATGTAAGCACTTTTCTTGAAAGCATAGGCGCTGGTTTTCTTGGAACTCTTGGAGCAGCAACATTATTGCCAGGATTAGGAATAACAATCATCCCTGGCATAATCATTTTTGGCAGCTCTTATTATGCTATAAAATCCCTGGTAGACCAATTTGGAAAGAAATAAACTCTCATTGCAAAAATAAAAAAGTTAAAAGAATTAAAATGGCAAAAACAACGGCAAATTACAGCAGGAAGGTTATGCAGCTGTTCCTGCATCCCAAGAATATTGGAGAAATCAAGAATGCAGATGGCATTGGTAAAGTGGGAAATTTAATTTGCGGTGACATCATGTGGATTTACATCAAAGTCGGCAAGAACAGGAAAGGAGAGGAAATTTTAAAAGATATAAAGTTCAAAACCTTTGGATGCGCTGCCGCAATTTCAACTTCTTCAATGATTACTGAACTGGCAAAAGGCAAAACCCTGCAGGATGCAATGAAGATAACAAGGGGGGATGTAGCAGACTCTCTCGAAGGCTTGCCTCCGATAAAAATGCACTGCTCAAATCTTGCTGCCGATGCCCTGCATGCGGCAATTTTGGACTATTACAAAAAAGCAGGGAGAAAGGACATGCTCAGAAGGTATGCTTCACTAAAGCCGCATGAGGAGAAACATGAAGGGCATGAACATTAAATCAATGAGAACGCAAAAATGATAGCAAGCTTTATAATAACATTCAGGGAAACATTAGAAGCAGCATTGATAGTGGGGATTATTCTTGGTTATCTTGTCAGGACTAAACAGACCAAATACAATAAGACCGTGTATACGGGAGTTGTTACGGGGATAATCGCGAGCATAATCGGCGCTTTCTTGTTTGTCAGGCTGGCTGGGGGATTTGAAGGAAAGGCAGAGCAGATTTTTGAAGGCATTACTATGCTTTTTGGCGCCTTTCTTCTTACTACAATGATACTCTGGATGATGAAGCAGAAGCATATAGCAAAGGAATTACAGCATAGGGTGGCTACAGAGCTTGCTGAAGCACATAAATTTGGCATGTTTTTGCTGGTTTTCATAGCTGTTTTGAGGGAAGGGATAGAAACAGTTATTTTTTTAGGCGCGGCAAGCTTTGTTTCAACAAATAATAACCTTATTGGAGCATCAGCCGGGATTCTTGCAGCCATCTTCCTTGGTTATGCAATATTTATAGGTTCGATAAAAATGGATATAAAGAAATTTTTTAATATTACCAGTATCCTGCTGGTTCTCTTCGCTGCCGGTTTAGTGGCGCACGGAATCCACGAACTAGGAGAGGCAAAGATAATCCCTTCAATAATTGAACATGTTTGGGATATCAACCAGCCGTTAAACCCAGATGGCCGCTATATGCTGTTACACGAAAGGGGATATATAGGCAGTATTTTAGTAGGTTTGTTTGGCTATAATGGAAATCCTTCCTTGGTTGAGGTGTTGGCTTATCTTGGTTATCTCGCAATCGTTTTTATATTATGGAAGAATATCGAGAAAGTGCATAAGATTATATGACCTTTAAAGGAATTGGGGATAAAAATGGAAGCATACGGAGCAAAAAAATTTCAAAAGCCGGAATGGCTGTCTGAGAAGCAGTTTTCTGAGCATATAAAGCTTTATGAGGGGTATTTGAAAAAGATTTTAGAGATAAAAGAAAAATTGAAATCTGTGAAGAAAGAAGAGGCAAATGCAAGCTACAGTGAGTTCAGGGAACTGAAGATTGAAGAGGGCTTCTGCATCAATGCAATAATCCTCCATGAGGCATATTTCTCAGCATTGCAGGGCAGGGTTTCAGGGGATGCAAGGGAAAAGTTCATCAGGGCATTTGGAAGCATTGAAAATTTTAAGCAGGAAATTCTGGCTGCGGGCATGAGTGCTCGTGGCTGGGTTGTCTTGGCAGAAGCCCAAAATGGCCTGGGAATCTTTATTTCAGACATGCACAACCAGGGAGGAATCTGGAACTCAAAAATGCTTTTAGTGTTGGACATGTACGAGCATGCCTTTTTCATAGATTTTGGAACAAACAAAAAGGCATATATAGAAAAATTTATTGAAAATATTGTTTAATATGGAAAGCCACAAAAGAAGCCTGCTCAAGAGCATAACGTGGAGAGTTATTGCATTTTCAGTTACATTCCTTATTGTTTATCTTTTTATCAAGAAGCCATTGGAAGCGGGGGGAATAGCTGTCATTACAAATCTTATAAACATAATTGCCTATTATATTCACGAAAGAATCTGGAATAAAATAAATTTTGGGAGGAAATAAAAATGGAACTGCAATTATGCAAGGGAAGCTGCTGCCCAAAAGTGGCAAGCACTGGCAAAGGTGTAGAGATAGGCGAGAAAGGCAACCTTGTAAGGCTGAAAAAGGCGGAGTGGAACACTCTTGTTGATGCTGTCTTGAATGGCAAACTTAAGAAGATTTAAAAGATACAGCAAATAAAATTTAAGATGGAAAGCAAAAAGGTTGGCTATCTGATAATTGGAATGGCGGTTGTAGTAGGCGTTATAGTTTTTCTTTTCAATAATGCATTAAAGGTAATTGTTGCCTCAACTTGTGTGCATGGCCCAGCATGTCCCATGTATGGCAATATAAAAACGCAAACTATTATAAGTTTGGTGCTGATAGGAGCGATAGTAATGATAGGGCTTGTCTTGATTTTCAGCAAGGAAAAAGAAAGGATAATTATTAGAACGAGAAAAATCAAAGATGAATTTGCAGAAAAGCTGAAGGAAAAGAAAGAAGAGAACCTTAAACTTCTAGGCAAGGAAGAGAAAACTGTTTATGGAATTCTTATGAAAGAGGGGAGCATGTTCCAGGCTGATTTGGTTGACAAATGCGGCTTCGGCAAGGTGAAGGTTACCAGGATACTTGACGGGCTTGAGAACAAGGGGCTCGTTGAAAGAAAGAGAAGGGGCATGAGCAATATTGTGATTTTGAAATAATAAATATTTATACTCTTTTGGCTATAACGAAGCAAGAGCAAAATGGCAAAGAAAAAATATACGGGCGCGATTCCAAAGTTAATTTTATGTAGCATATTAGTTGGGCTGCTAGTAGGCATGCTTGAACTTTACATAGGGCATAGGTTCATTCTAGACCCTTTATTGTATGGCAAAGACCTGAATTTTGTTTATGAATCATATTTTGCACCAACATATTATGGATTCATCAAATCTGTTGTAGTAAGTATTGTATTTTTTCTTGTCTATTTAACAATGCCTAAAACCAAGTTTAAGCCAACGATTATCGGAATTTTGGGCACTTCAATATTTGGGGCATATTATTATCTTACTTTCCCCCGTAGCACTTTATACTCCTCCGCAATAATAGGATTGGTTCATTTCTCATTCATTGCTGTAATTACATATATCTTTACTAAAGTCCTTAAGTCATAGTTCAATAAAACTGAAGGAGATTAAACAAAAATGGCAAAAAATTTATGGATAATCCTATCAATCATAGCAGTCTTGGCAATTGGCGGAGCAGTTTTATTCATGCAGAAACAGAATTTGAATAATCAACCGGCAAATACTCCAGACTCCCAATCAAACAAGCCATCTTCAGAAATTTCAAACACAGATAACATTGAGATAGATAATTTTGCCTTTTCTCCATCAGTATTGAATATAAAGCAAGGCGAGACAGTTACATGGATAAACAATGATGATGCGCCCCATACAGTAACTAGCGACGCCGATAATGAATTAAATTCAGGAACACTTTCAAAGGGGGAAAGTTACATCCACACCTTTAATGAAATAGGGGTATTTGATTACCATTGCAGAATCCATCCTTTGATGAAAGCAAAGGTAATTGTAGGATAAATCTCTTATTTTTTTGTCTTTTTTACTGTAAAGCATAAATAGGAAAGGGGGATTATAAAATGGATAAATGGAACCAGTTAGCAGACAGAGAGACTGTTGAGAGAACCATTGCTTCTTTGAAAGTTAACCGCATGGAAGCATATTTTGTTGAAACAGCAGAAGAAGCAAAGAGAAAAGTTTTTGAGCTTGTGCCAGAAGGTGCAGAGGTTATGGATATGAGTTCAGTAACCTTAGATACAATCAGCATTGTGAAAGAAATACAAGAATCTGGAAGATATAATTCTGTAAGGAAGAAACTGCTCTCTATGGACAGAAAAACTCAAAGTGGAGAGATGCAAAAGGCAGGGGCTGCTCCTGAGTGGGTTATTGGAAGCGTGCATGCCGTGACAGAAGACGGAAGGGTTCTTATTGCCTCTCAATCTGGGAGCCAGTTGCCTGCGTATGCCTTTGGCTCAAGCCACGTAATCTTTGTTGTCGGCACGCAAAAGATTGTAAAGAACATTGATGGAGGAATGAAGCGCATATATGATTATGTATTGCCTTTGGAAAGTGAGAGAGCCAAAAAGGCATATGGAGTTCCTGGAAGCGCAGTCAATAAAGTTTTGACAATCAATAAAGAAGCACAAAAAGGAAGAATTATAATAATTTTTGTGAATGAAGTTTTAGGGTTTTAAGCAGCAGCTGATAAAAAGTGTAACAGGGTTAATTGCTCTTTCTAAGTTTGTTGGTATAACCAAATACTCTCAAAGAGAGTAGGGCTGTTGCAAAAAGCTGTATAAGGGGGCTTATGCCGATGCCAAAAATCGTTGGCATTGATGTCTTGTAACTCCATTCGCCATTTGCAAGATTCATTATCTCAATATACGAGGCAATAATAACTCCTGCAAGGATAATCAATATAAAATCCATCTTGCTTGGTTTTTCAATCCACTTTAAATTTCTGTTTTTTAGTGATATCCCAAAGAAAATAGATGCGAGAATAAGCATATCAGCAGAACTTGCTACAAGTAACCTAGGGTATTTCTCCATGCCTGAAAAATCGTTGTATAATGGATAATGCAGGAATTCCCAAATAAAGTTAAAAAGAAAAAATAAACCCAATAATATCAAAAATCTTTGGATTTTCATGAATTTATTTGCAAACTAACTCCTCCATTTCCTTACCCATTCATTCAAGGATTTAAAACATTTTATCAAGTCTTTCCCAGATATAGTGAGGTTATACTCAACTCTAGGGGGGATTTCATTAAACTGTCTTTTCCTTACAAGCCCTGCTTTTTCAAGCTCTTTCAGCCTTTTCGATAAAGTTCTTGGGCTTATACTGCCTACTTCTTTGAGCAATTCACTGAATCTTTTCTGCCCACCATTCATTTGCCTGAGAATCAATAGAGCATATTTCTTGCTTAAAATGTTTATAATATTTGTCACAGGACATATTTTTTCCATTTTATCACACTACTTTACTTTAAGATACTGCTATATTTATAAACTTCAGATATCCACTTTACATAATAAACTGTTATAGATATAAAAAGGTTACTATAGGAGGTTGAAAATGGCACGAATTGTAAAACATGAGGAAAAAATGCCTATGGAAGTAAAAATTGGCAGCGAGAGCAGATGGATTTGCATGTGCGGGTTGTCAAAAAATCAGCCATTCTGTGACGGCTCACATAAGCTATGCAGCGGTGAGGAAGAAGGAAAAGTTTACAAATATAAAGACGGAAGAAGAACTGAGGTAAAATAATTCTTGAAGTTAAAATGAATAAGGGCATATTGACGGCAGTGATTGCGGTGATTGTTATTTTAGCAGTTATACTGGCCGCAAGCGGATTATTCAAGCAAGGACAAGCAATTCAAGAAATAAAAAAGGAGACTGAATCTATTGCAACCCAACCTAGACTTCCCGATGAAACATCTGCTGAACAACCACAGTCAACCCCAGTTCAGACAATACCAACACAACCAGCACAAGAAGTTAAGGAATTTAGCCTTACAGCAAGGCAGTGGAGTTTTGAACCTTCCACTATAACAGTCAAACAAGGAGATAAGGTTAGACTGATAATAACAAGTGTTGATGTTACACATGGATTTACTTTGCGAGAATTTGGCATTAATACAGTGATATCTCCAGGCAAGACAATAAAGGTAGAGTTTGTTGCTGACAAGAAAGGAACTTTCACTTTCTTTTGCAGTGTGCCTTGTGGTGCCGGGCATAGCGGCATGAATGGCAGATTGATAGTTGAGTAAACTGAATAATTCTGAATGAAAAAGAGATAAAAAATTAAATTAAAATGGTAACATTGATATTGGGTTATGATTTAATGTTTTGGGCAGCTGTTGCTTTAACTATTGTATTTTTCGTAGATTTAGCAACATGTTGGTGGGCAACTAACTTGAAGATCTGTCCATTGAGAAAATATAGAGATAAACTATGCAAATATCATAAATACACAAGAGTAACTCTTATAACGCTTGTAATAATTCACATCATCTTGCATATTCTGTTTCAGGTTTATGGAATTATTATTTAAGTAACAGAAAGAGAAGACTATGAAACTAGTTTCATACAAACCATTTAATAGGTGGTTTTCTGTTTAGTTTTAATCTGAATTGAATAAAGATATAAAATTTGAAAGGAGGTTAAAAGATGCCAAAGAAAATTGAGACGATTGTAAAAGTCCAAAAGCCAGAGAAGAAAACAGACTACGAGTTTATTGCTCAGATAGTGATAGTTGTAGTGCTGGCATTGCTGCTTGTGTACAATTTTGGTAAAATAACCGCCAAAGGCGCGAATATAGATGGCAATGCAGTCCCAGGAATTTCAAGTGTGAGCGCATCAGAGATAATCCCAACTGGAACGCCAAGAATATATGGAGCAGAGCTCAAGATAAGCTATGATTACGTAAATGCTCAGAATCAGAACCTTGCAGACTCAACAATTAATGTTCTTGGCTCCCTTGATACATCAATAAACCTTGAAGGGGCAGAGCTGCAGAAATACATCAGCATAGGAAGCCTGATAAGCTGCGAGTATTGCTGCGGAGCAGAATCAATAATATTCCCTAACGGACAGGCAGCTTGCGGATGCGCACATAGCTATGCAATGCGCGGCTTGGCAAAATACCTGATTAAGTATCATGGTACAGAATTCACTAACGATGAAATACTTGAAGAACTAGGAAAATGGAAAGTCCTGTTTTTCCCGGGAATACACCAGACCAAGGCAGCTGTGTTGAAAAGCAAGGGCATAGAGTTGAATTACATCAACCTTGCAAGCAACAAATACAGAGGCATAGAACAGGGTGCAAGCGCTAGCGGAGGCATGGTCGGCGGCTGTTAAAATGGATTGTTGCAATACGTCTGAAAAAAGCAAAATAAATGAAACTGGAGGTAAAATGGACAACAAAAAGATTATATTGTGGATAATAATAGCAGCCCTAGTGATTGCAGTGATTTACATGACAGCCAACGCAGGAAATATATCTGGGCAGGCTGCGAATACTGCAGTCCAAAGTGTTCAGAGTGCTGGCGGAATGGTCGGCGGCTGCTAAGTTAGCTTAATTTTTGTTTTTTTAATTTTTATTATTTTAAGAATGGGAAATAGAAAGAAATTTAGTAAATAGAAATATGACACTAAAATGAACAAGACATTAGTATTTATTTTAATAATAGGAATGTTGAGCATCTCTTTAGTATCGGCTCATGAAAATTTTACTGAAACAAAGCAGCTTATAGATTCCAAAATAAGTTGTGATAAACTTGCTGATGAACAACTTGAGGAAATAGGAGACTATTATATGGAGCAGATGCATCCTGGAGAAGCCCATGAGTTGATGCATAAAATGATGGGTGGTGAAGATTCCGAATTTGTGAAACTCATGCACATCAATATGGCAAAATCAATTTATTGCGGCGAGAATACTATGGTGCAAGAGAGTATGATGGGATATGGCATGATGGGTTCAGGAGGAATGATGAATATGATGTATGGCAACATGCAAAGCAATATAATGGCTTATGGCAAGAAGGGGGGATATCCAAATTATTTATATTGGGGCTTTATCAATTTCCTATATGCTGCTTTATTGATAGGACTTGTGATTCTAGTTTATCTGTGGATTGTAAGATTATTGAAAAATATGCAAAGGAAGGGTAAAGGAAGATGAAAAAATCAGGTTTAATAATGATAATAGCATTGGTTTTATTATTTGGGATTCTTATGCTCAAAGCAGGAAAGCCGACAGGCAATGCTGTGAATGGGGATGTTTTTAATGGCATCATAACAAATACTAATCTACAGCCGCAAGTCTTGGAAGGCAAAGGTGTTTATGACAGAAGCTGCAATCCTATTGAAAATGGCCTGACACAATGCGATGCAGGCATACAGACAGAAAAAGGGTTGCTTAATTTCAATTACAAGCACAATATGCACGCTCAAGCATGCATAGCGGAGGGAGACAGGCTAGAGGTGCAAGTTTTGGAGAGCAATAAAGCGGTAGTGAGGAGAATATGAAAAAACCAGTTATGCCTATTTTTTTGGCGATGATTATATTGTTTTCAGCCCTGCCCCTTGCTTCAGCCCACTGCCCTTTATGCACTGCAGCAGCCGCCGGCGGGGTTGCAGCAGCGAGATTTTATGGTGTTGATGACAGCATTGTCGGCTTGTTTCTTGGGGCGTTGATAGTTTCATCTGCATTATGGTTTGACAGAATGTTAAAGAAAAAAATTAACTGGCCTTTCCAGCAGGCCCTGTTTATAGTTGTGTCATTCCTGCTGCTTGCAGTGCCTTTTTACCAATCAGAGTTGATAACAGATTTCCAGATGGTAAAAAGCATGCCTGCGCACCATGGCATAACCGGCTTGGGTGTGTTTGGATTGTCGCAGTTTGGCTTTGACAAGATGCTGTTTGGCATGATTATCGGAAGTTTAAGTGTTTGGCTTGCATTTACATTAAGCGATTATATAAAGAAAAAGAAAGGCAAGGTTCTGTGGCCATATCAGGGGCTTTCCTTCATGAGTATAGTACTCGCTGTTTTATCATTGCTTTTTTGGCTGCTCGTAAACAAAAAATGAAACTTAAAATGGAAAAGAAGGTGGAGAATTTTGTCAATAAAATAAATAAAATACATGACAAAAATAAACTAGATTTGTCTGTTGGAGAGGATTTGAGCATTGCTTTGATGAATCTGGTAAGCTTAGAGGAGCATCTTTATTTTACTGCAATGAAAACAAACAAGCAGAAATACCTTGACATGCTTAATCAGGCAAGAGGGATGAGAATAGGACTTATGAAGAAATTGGTTGTGAAGCCAGAGGGTGAGGAATGGTGCATTTCAAAGCATCTGCTTGCTGCTTCAATGAGATTGATAGAAACAGGCAATAAGCACCTTAAAGAGAATAAGAAAGATGATGCATGGAATCTCTTTGAAAATGCATTTGAGCTTTACGGGATGTTCTGGGCATTGAATCTTGGAAAGATTGATAACAGCAAGCTTGACCTAAAAGGCTTGGAACAGTTTGATAGTGAGAAATATGGAGAAACTAAAAAATTTGAGTTCAAGAGCAAATTCTCAGAAATTATAAAAAAAATAATCAATTGCTGCAGGGAATAAGATGAATCTTAAATTTACTAATGAAGAGAAGGCAATGGTGATAGTTGCAGTTATACTTGTTGCTGGCTTGCTTGTTTTGTCATATCCTTACATAAAAAATTCTAATGCAAAAAATGCTTATCCAGTCAGGATTATAGAGATAGGCGGGGAATGCAAGGAATGTTTTGACATTGCATTAGTTGAGAAAAGTTTGCCTGCAAACACAGCAGTCAAATCCAAGGAGATTCTGGCTTACAATTCAGAGAAAGGCAGGGAACTGATTAAAAGATATGGCATCAAAAATGTTCCTGCCATGGTGCTTGTCTCAGGAGACATAAGCAAATTAGGGCTTGACGACAGCATTTTTTCAGTAAGCAAGGGATATGCTGTTTTTGACAAGCCTGTCCCTTATGTTGATTTAAGTTCAGGGGAAATCAAGGGACTGGTTGAATTAAAGGAGATAAGAGATGGAAAATGCCTTGACTGCTCTTCATTGGCAGGGCTGAAGACTCAGTTAGAGGGTTTTGGCATTAAAATTAAAGATTACAGGATTATAGAAGAAAGTTCAGAAGAAGGCAAGAGCCTGATTAAAGAGAATGGACTGGTTTTTGTGCCTTCCTTGCTGGCAAGCAGGGAACTTGAAGAGTATTGGTGGATTTTTGGCAATATAAAAGCTTCATTTACTAGTAAAGCCAGTTATTATGTTTTTAATAATCCAATTGCCCCATTCAAGGATATCAGTACAGGCAGAATAAAGGGCAAGGTTAATGCAACTTATGTCACAGACAATAGATGCAATGATTGTTATAATGTTAGTTCTTTGAAAGGGATTTTCCAGAACATAGGGGTTTACATAAATAAGGAGAGATATATTGATGTTTCTTCAGGTGAGGGAAAAGGCCTGCTGGCAAAATACAACATAACTGCTGTTCCAACTTTAATCCTATCAGAAGGAATATCAGATTACCCTATTGAGGTTGAGGAACTGCTTAAAGAAGTAGGCACTTTTGAGAATGGAGAGTTTGTATTTAGGAATCTTGAACAGTTAAATGTTAAATATAAGAAATTGTGAGGAGGTAAAAAATGGACATAACAACTGGAATAATTATCGGGGTGCTGGTTTTGGTTATTATCTTTTTGGGCGTAACTGTCATTAATTCCAATAACTCTGCATCGGCTGGGTATTCAGGATCTCAGAGCTACCCACAGCAGGCCTATATAGGTGGCGGCTGCGGAAGATAACTGGAAACCGGCAATCTATAAAATCAAAATGAAAGAATTTGAATGTGATATTTGCAGGAAGAAGTTTGGCGCTGCAGAAAGCCTGGAACAGCACAAAAAAGCAAGCCATGGCAATGAAAATCCCAAAAAACATAGCAGAAAGGGGTATGTTCTTGTCTCATTGCTGTTATTGGCTGTATTAACATTTTCATACACTATTTACCTGAGAAGCCAGATGCCTGGGCAGTATGATGACTTTGCGAAATGCCTGGCTGAAAAGGGCGTGGTTATCTATGGGGATGATTTCTGCCAGTATACTACGGGGCAATTAAATGGATTTGGCAATTCACAAAAATATCTTAAATATGTTAAATGTGCTGACAATAAAGAATTATGCGACAGTAATGGGGTTAAGATTACCCCCACGTGGGAGATTAATGGTAAGGTGTATGAAGGAGTTCAGAATTTGCAGAAACTTGCGGACTTAAGCGGATGCAAGATATAAATAAAATAAAGGAATAGAAGAAAGAGGATAAAATGAAAATTGAACTAATAGGTTATGCACGAAGCAGGATAAAGAATCAGCAATTTGGAGGATTTAGTGAGACAGAAACAGAACTTGTTTTAGATAAAAAATATGAAAAAGCATTGAGAGGCTTAGAAGATTATTCTCATGTTATTATTATCTACTGGATGAATGAAGCAGAGGGTATAGTAAGATTGGAACATCAACCGCAAGGAAATCCTGATGTGCCTAAAGTGGGAATTTTTGCAACAAGATGCCAGTGGAGACCTAATTGTATTGGAATTTCTACAGTTCCGTTAGTTTCAGTTGAGAAAAATGTTGTAAAAGTTAAGGGTTTGGATATTATTGATAATACACTTATATTAGACATAAAACCTTACCTACCAGATTATGACAAAGCAGAAGGGAAAGTGAAGTTGCCTGAATGGACTAAAAAGCTAGTTTATAAATAAGAGTTATAGCGAAAATTAAAGATGATAAAAAAATTGATTGTTGTTGTATTTTTTGTATTTGTAGGATTAATGTTTTTTAGTTATCTTGTAATAAAACCAGAAATTTCAGCCTTTTCAGTATTGTCCCTTGAAAAATGCGGCAATCTGCAAACCGATGATTGCTGGCACGCATTAGCGCATCAAACTCTAAACAGCACATATTGCAATAAAATCCAAGACAATGAAACAAAGGAACATTGTTTAGAGCATCTTCCTTCATAAAAATGGTAACTTTAATATTAGGAAAAACCTTGGTATTTTGGAGTGGCATTGCAGCTGGAACTTCCTTTTTTACCGGGTTATTCATACGCTTTTTTATAAATAAATCAAAAGATTTAGAAATCGGGAGAAAGAAAATGATAAACAGGGGCTTGTTTATCTTGACAATAATCTTAGTGATGATACATATGACCCTTGGGCTGCTTTCATCTTTGTTTAATATCTGGTTATAGGAGAACAAAAAATGAACCTGAAATTGAGAATAGCAAGAAACAGCATTTTGGCGGTTTTGGCAGTTGCAGCTGTAAATTTGATTGTCCTTTCTGCACTTAACTTTCCGCAAATGGCATTATTGCAGCTTAGGAAATACCTTTGGTTGTTAATACTGCTGGTTGGCGGTTTTGGATTGCAGATAGGACTTTTCACTTATTTAAGGCATAAAAATGTCTTATGCGGGATAACAACAGCTGCAAGTGGCGGCATTTCCTCAATAAGCATGCTGCTATGTTGCAGTCATTACCTTTTGAATATACTGCCTTTCATCAGCATTTCAGCAGCATCTTTCCTGACAAGATACACATTGCAAATCCTGCTTTTTGGTGTTGCATCAAATCTTGTGGGCATAGCAATAATGTTAAATAAAATAAGGAAAATTTCCCCTGAAAAATGAAAATTTCAAAGATTGTGCTGTGGACTGCCATTGTATTGGTGGTGCTTTCCTTAATACTTCTAAATTTAGGTTTTAAAATTGGAGGGAATACAGGCAAGGGGGATTATTTGAGCCTGCCAGAGAAATGCAGGCCCACTCCGGGCTACACAGAACAATCCTGGAAAGAGCATCTGGGGCATCATTCAGAAACTCAGGACTGCCTTAAATATTTTGAATAGCAGAGTAAAAGGAGGTTAAAAATGAGAAACTTTAGCACAAAAAACTGGGTGATTGGAATCTTGATTGGGGCATGGGTTGCTACATTTTTCGTTGGATTTTGGCATGTAGCAGGCATATTTCCAGAGCCAGGAAATCCGATAGTGCACACATCTATAGACTGGATACCCATAGTGGTTATCTTATTGCCAATAGCATACATATTAGCAAGAATAATGCCAAGTAGGTAATCTGCAAGAACAGAAGGATAAAGATGGTCCAAATGGTTAATAGAGGGTATCAATGCAAAGTATGCAGGATGATTTATCAGAATCCCAAGTGGGCTAAAAAATGCGAGAGCTGGTGCAGGAAAAATAAATCATGCAATCTTGAGATAACAAACTATGCTATAAATAAAACTAAAATTTAGAAGCCATAAAAATTGTAAAGAAAATATTTAAGATAACGGGAATGCACTGCGCGAGTTGCGCCTCTAACATAGAAAAAAAGCTAAAAAATGAGAAAGGAGTAATAAATGCCAGTGTGAGCTATTCAGCAGGCAGGTCTTCTGTTGATTATGACCCTAAAAAAATAAATGAGCAAAAAGTAGTTGGAATAATAAACAAAATGGGCTACAAGGCTTTTTTTAGTGCGCCTGAATCAGAAGGATTTGCAACAGACCCTGTTTGCGGCATGCGCGTAAGCAAAACAAGCTCTATAAAAAAGCAATTTGATGGGAGAATCTATTATTTCTGCAGTGAAGAATGTGTGAGGAAGTTTGAATCTCCAGAGAAAGAATTGAAGAGTATGAAAAGGAGGGTTACAATAGCACTATCTGGAGTTCTTTTCATTGCATTACTGAGAGTGATAGCGATGTTTACACTTGCAGCAGGAGTTTCAATTATTACATGGGTTCCAATTCCTTCACTGCCTTTTTTTACCTGGGGTATTTGGCTTTTCATAATAACTACCCCCATACAATTCATAGGCGGATGGACATTCTATAAAGGATCCTACAACGCAATCAAAAACAGGACTCTGAATATGGATTTTCTTATAGCGATGGGAACACTCACAGCATACGTATATAGCGTTTTTATTGTATTCTTTCCAGGTGTTCTGCCTGTAGAAGAAAAAAATGTCTACTTTGAAGTCTCTGCAGTAATAATTGCCTTTGTATTGCTTGGAAAGTTCATGGAAGATTATATCAAAAAGCGAACTTCGGCTGCGGTTAGAAAACTTCTTGATCTCAGGCCGAAAACTGCTCATGTAATAAGAGACGGCAAAGAAGTAGAAATACTTGCAGAGGAGATTATGACAGGCGAAATTGTGATTGTAAGGCCCGGAGAAAAAATTCCAGTTGATGGAATTGTTATAGAAGGCGAAAGTTCAATAGACCAGTCAATGGTAACAGGAGAAAGCATTCCTGTAACAAAGAGAAAGGGTGATGAAGTTATCGGTGCAACACTTAACAAGCACGGAAGCTTCAAATTTAAAGCAACAAAAGTTGGCTCTGAAACAACTCTAATGCAGATAGTTAAAATGGTTGAAGAAGCGCAGGCATCAAGCGCACCTATACAGAGACTTGCTGATAAGGTTTCGTCTTATTTTGTTCCTGCAGTAATTGCAGTTGCTCTGCTTTCATTTGCAGGATGGTGGTTTATTGCGGGAAATCTAACAATGGCCATATTATCATTTGTTGCGGTTCTGATCATATCCTGTCCTTGCGCGCTTGGAATTGCTACACCTACAGCATTGATGGTTGGTGTTGGTAAGGGAGCAGAATTAGGCATATTGATACGCGGCGGAGAATACTTGGAGAGGTCGCACAAACTGCAAAAAGTTGTATTTGACAAGACAGGGACACTAACGAAAGGAGAACCAGAAGTAACTGATCTAGTATCAGAAGATGAATCAGAACTTATAAAAATAGCAGCGATTGCGGAAAAAGGATCAGAACATCCACTTGCAGATGCTATAATGAAGAAAGCCATTTCATTAAAAATTAAGGTGCCTGACGCGGACAAGTTCGAAGCTGTGCCGGGGTATGGAATCAAAACAAGATGGAAAGGAAAGAATATTGTTATTGGAAATAGAAAAATGATGGAAAAAGAGGGTGTAAAAACTTATGAACTTGAAGAAAAAATCAGCTCGCTGGAAGCTGAAGGAAAAACAGTAGTAATAGTTGCATTGAATAAAAAGCCAATTGGATTAATTGCAATTGCCGATGCACTGAAAGAGCACGCTGCAGAAGCATTGCATGAACTTGAAACATTAAAAATAGAATCAATTATGCTCACAGGAGATAATGAGAGGACAGCAAAAGCAATAGCCTCTCAAATAGGGATAAAGAAAGTATTTGCAAATGTTCTCCCCCATGAAAAGCTTGAAGTAATAAAGAAGCTGCAGTCTGAAGGCAATGTGGTTGCGATGGTTGGAGATGGCATAAATGATGCCCCTGCCTTGGCGCAGGCAGAAATAGGAATAGCTATTGGTTCTGGGACAGATGTAGCAAAAGAGACTGGAGGGATAGTCCTTATAAAGGATGATTTAAGAGATGTTGTTCTTGGAATAAAATTAAGCAGGGCGGCGATGAGAAAAATCAAACAAAATCTATTCTGGGCATTTGCATACAATACCTTGGCAATACCAATAGCTGCATTCGGCTTGCTTAATCCTATAATAGCCGCAGCTGCAATGGCTTTAAGTTCGCTTACAGTAGTTGTAAATTCTGCACTTCTAAAAGGAGTTAAGGTAGAAATATAAAAAAAGAAGAAATATCATCAATGGCTTCATCAAGCATAACTATTGTAACAAACGCTAATCTGCTGAGAAGAAGCAGGGAGATATAAAAAGGAAAGAAATACACCGTCCTGGGGAGAGATTAAAATGAATAATGCGCTTGGCAAGATAGACGAAAAATTTTTTAATAAAGTAATTTACCCAAAGCTCGGAGCAGAAGACGACAAGGTGATTGTGAAGCCGCAGCATGGTGTTGATTTTGGCGTTGTTGATTTGGGTGAAAAGGTGAAGCAACTGCATTAATGGCAAACCAATTCTCAGATTATCTTGAAGCAGAATACGGAAAAGAGTTTACTGAAAGAGCAAAAAATTTGTTTTATAAGATGTCTGTAGTTGAAGATGCTTTGACGATAGCTACTGCAGCAGGAAAAAATGTCACTGCAATGCATGACGCGACAGAATACGGTGTATTTGGAGCATTATGCGATATAGCCCAAACTGGAAATGTTGGTTTAAAAATAAATCTAGATGACATGATACTCCAAGAAGAGGTTGCAGGAGTCTGCAGATTTTTTAATATGAATCCTTACGAAGCAATAAGTGAGGGAACATTGGTTGCGACTGTAAACAAAGATTATACAAATAAAGTTATTAATGCTCTAAAGCAAAAAGGAATCCAAGGCAGTATAGTCGGAAAAATTGTAGAAAAGAAAGAAGGCCTTAAATACAGCAAGGCTGGTAAAGAGTATAACCTTGAAAGGCCAAAATTTGACCCTTACTGGGCAAAATTTGAAGAGTACCTAAAGAAAGCAGAATTCAAATTATAATTCTAGAAAATAAAATCTATGCCGGCAGATTTTAAGATTGTTCTCATGCTTAGGAGAATAACAATCAAGCCGACAAATATGCCCAATTTCTTGTGGTTTATTTTTCTTGTCATAAATGCGGCAATAGGCGCAGCAATCAAGCCGCCTATTATCAAGGGAACAGCAGATGCAAAATCTATCTTTTGCAGTGTAAGGAAAAAAGTTATTGAGATGCTGAGTGTAACAAAAAATTCCGCAAAATTGACAGAGCCAATGGCTTTCTTGGGATGTGTGTTTGTTATTATTAACGATGGAGTTGCTATAGGCCCCCAGCCTCCGCCGCCAATTGCATCAACAAAAGCGGCAAAAAATCCGAGAGGGGCAAGTCTCCTTATTCTTGGCACTTTATAGTTTGTTTCACTGATATCTAACCGAATATTCTTTAAAATAATCAGGACACCCATCATAAGCAATATTCCAGAAACAAAAGGCCTTATTATTGCAGCATTTTGCAATTTAACTGATAAGTATGCTCCAAGAGCGCCGCCTATAACGCCTGATACGGCTAAATATTTGAATATTTTTTTGTCAACATTGCCTAATTTGAAATGTGAGATGCCTGATGCAAAGGTGGTGAATATCTCTGAGAAATGCACAATGGAACTTGCTAATGCTGTGCTGAATCCTACTGACAGAAGCAACGAAGTTGAAGTCACCCCATAGCCCATCCCCAGGCTTCCATCAACCATTTGCGCAATGAACCCAAAAAGCACAATTAGAATATATCTCAGAATTTTCTCCATTTTTCACCTGTTTATCTTATTTAAGAATTCTGGTATGGATGCCACATTCACCGCCGCACTTTGAGGTTCCCTGCCATCTTCCTGCTCTTTCAGGTTCATTGTCAGGAACAATTATTGAGCAGGGCTCACATCCCAAGCTCCTGTAGCCCTTTTTGTAAAGTGGATTAACCTTTATATTGTTCATGGCAAGATATCTCCAGATATCCAGTTCAGTAAACTGAAGAATAGGATTTATTTTTACCAAGCCGCCCTTGACTTCAACTTCCTGATAATCCTCTCTTGTCTGCCCCTCTGTTTTCCTCAATCCAGTAATCCACGCATCCAAATCCTTGACTGCTTCTTTTGTCGGCTCTACTTTAAGAAGCCTGCAGCATTCATCAGGGTTGGTTTCATAAAGACTTTTCCCTGTTTTTTCTTTTACATAATCAAAATATTTATGAAAATCGTGTGCCGGCAGCAAAACTGTATTTATTTTATTCTCCTTGAAAATTTCTGGAATTTCATCTGCAACAATGTAAACTGTTGCGTCAAGATTCATTTCCCTGTTTATTTCAATAAGGTATTCAAGGGTTTCACTAGGTTTGTAAATTGTCATCACGGAAAAGATAGGCAGTTTTGGCTCAATGCTTCTCGAAAGATGCACAGCAACCATGCTGTCCTTGCCAAAAGAGCATGCCACTGCTATTCTCTTATATTTGCTTGCAGCATCTTTTATTATTAATTTTGCATGCTCTACTTTTTCATTCAGTGTTCCCATTTTTTCTTTTCTTATTTCTTTTTAGCCTCAATCCCTAAAAGGTAATGCTCCTCCTGTTGTTTTAAGTATAGAATCTTATACCCTTCATTTTTTATGCTGCCTGTGACATTGCCGCACGATTCCTCATTAAGCAGGATTTCTAAAACTCCATCATCCATCTCTTCAAGTTTCAGTTTTGCCTTAACAAAATTTAACGGGCAAGAAGTTTGCCGTAGGTCAAGCACCTCTCTATTGCAGCTTACAGAACCGCCGCCCATATAATAAACAAACTCAAGCCTGTCCCCATTCTTTATTTTAACATCATCATATTTGTTTTTATCAACAATTTGGGAATTCAATTCAACCGTGACAGTCTCTTTTTTTATATTCCTGTCTTCAAGCAAATTTGATAGGGTTATTTCTCCTACCATCTGCTCTTTCTTGCCATTTACAAGAATATCTATTGCCATTTTTTCCCCTAAATTTTAATCATTCCTGATTTTCAAAATTTAAACATTTCTGTGCTGAGGTATCTCTCACCTGTATCAGGAATTATCACAACAACCTTCTTGCCTCTGCCTAATTTTTTTGCCACTTGCAATGCCGCAAAAAGGTTTGCGCCAGAGGAAATACCTGCGAAGATTCCCTCTTTCCTTGCTAGTCTTCTTGCTGTCTGTATTGCTTCTTCATTTGAAACCTGGATTATTTCATCAAGAATTCCTGTGTTAAGCACCTTTGGGATGAACCCCGCCCCAATGCCCTGGATTTTGTGCGGCCCTTTAGGGCATCCTGAAAGCACAGCAGAATCTTTCGGCTCAACAGCGATAATCTTTATGCTCTTGTCTCTTTTTTTCAGAACTTCACCAACTCCTGTTAATGTTCCACCGGTTCCAACACCCGCGACAAATGCATCTAAATCAGGCACCTGCTTTAAAATTTCCTTTGCTGTTGTTTTCCGGTGTATTTCAGGGTTTGCAGGATTGTTGAACTGTTGCGGCTGGAAATAGCCGTGCTTGTCTGCCAATTCCTGTGCTTTTTCAACTGCACCCGTCATGCCCTTTAGACCTTTTGTCAGCACTATCTCTGCCCCAAATGCCTTAAGAATATCCCTTCTCTCAACACTCATTGTTTCAGGCATTGTCAGAATTAATTTATAGCCCTTGTATGCGCATACAAATGCCAAGCCAATTCCTGTATTTCCTGATGTTGGTTCGATTATTGTGTCACCTGGCTTTATCTTTCCATCTTTCTCTGCCGTCTCAATCATCGCAAGACATATTCTATCCTTGACAGAACTCATTGGATTAAAGGATTCAAGTTTTGCATACACCCCGGCTGAATCTTTCCCCACAATCCTGCTTATTTTGACAACAGGGGTGTCCCCAATCAATTCCAAAATGCTACTCACAACCTTTGCCATTTCTTGTTAAATTGAATAATTATCAGAGCCTTCTATTGCCTTGACTTTCCTAACTTCAAAGCCCTCCTTTGTCTTTAAAATTTTAACTTCCTCATTTGCAGCAAGCTGGTATTTCCTTACCAATTCCTTTGGTATTCTCAAGCCAAGATTGAGCCCCCACTTAGTCAGCTTGACAAAAAATGATTTTTTTAACTCCCCTACCATTTTGATATCAATTGATATCTTATATTTAAGCCTTTCGGTTTTAGATTTCCTGTAGCATAAATGCCTCAAAAGAGAAATGTTTTAAAAGAAGTGAATAAAACTCTTAATAAAATGGAACTTGCTTCTGGTCAAAAATCTCTCATTGCAAAAATAAAAAAGTTAAAGAAAGAAAAGAATGCAATATGCCTTGTGCATAATTACCAGAGGCCCGAGATATATGAAGTGGCTGATTTTATAGGGGATTCTTTTGCATTGAGCCAGCAGGCAGGAAAAACTAATGCGGATATAATTGTTTTCTGCGGTGTCAAGTTCATGGCAGAGTCTGCTAAGATACTAAATCCCAGCAGGAAAGTATTGCTGCCTGTGTTGACTGCGGGCTGCCCTCTCGCAGAGATGATAAGCATTGAAGAGTTAAGAGAGCTCAAGAAAAAGTATCCAGCAGCAGCAGTTGTAAGCTATGTAAACACAACTGCCGAGATAAAGGCAGAAAGCGATGTTTGCTGCACTTCTGCAAATGCTGTAAAAGTGGTTGATTCATTGCCAAACAAGAAGGTTATTTTCGTGCCAGACTATAATTTAGCAAAATGGGTTGAGCTGCAAAGCAGCAAGAAAATAATTGCATGGGGAGGCTATTGCTATATTCATTCAAAAGTGCAATATGAAAACATAATCAAGGCAAAAAAGGCGCAGCCAGAAGCAAAGATACTTGCCCATCCTGAGTGCGATTTGAAAATATTGGAAATAGCTGATGCTGTTCTCGGAACAGAGGGCATGTTAAATTATGCAAGGAACTCTGAAGCAAAAAAGTTTGTTATTGTCACAGAGGAGGGCATGACAACACGACTGCAGAAAGAACTGCCAGACAAAAAATTCTATAGTGCTGCTGGTGTGTGCATAAACCAGAAAAAGACACATTTAGAAGATGTTTATAACTCCTTAAAGGAAGAAAAATATGAGATTAATCCGGAAAAGGGAATAATAAAAAAGGCTGCAATTGCCCTTGGAAAAATGATTGAGGCGGGGAGAGATTAACAAAAATGCAGGATAAAAAGTTCATCAGGAAATTTGAGAAAAAAGTTAAGGATACTATAAATAAATACAAGCTGCTCAAGAGGGGAGAGAGGATTATCGTCGCAGCATCAGGCGGAAAAGACAGCATAACAATCCTTTATCTTCTCCAGAAATTTGGCTTTAAGGCTGAGGCACTGCACATAAATCTGCATTTAGGCAAGTATAGCGAGAAATGCCTTGAAAACGTGAGGGAGTTCTGCAAAAGAGGGGAAATCCGGCTACATGTTGTTGACATGAAAAAGGAATTTGGCAGCAGCATGTGCTACATTAGGGAGGAGATACAATCAAGGAACAAAATCACCAACTGCATGGCTTGCGGGGTAATAAAAAAATGGGTATTGAACAGGTATGCAAGAAAACTGAAAGCAGACAAGATTGTTACAGGGCATAACCTTGATGATGAGGCACAGACAGTTCTTATCAATATAATGAGGGGCAATCCTGCTTTGAGCATTAACCTAGGACCAAAAACAGGCGTCTTGGAAGACAGAAAATTTGTTTCAAGAGTAAAACCTCTTTACTTTTCTGCTGAAAATGATATCAGAAAATATTCTGAATTGATAAATCTGCCTGTAAGTTATGAAAAATGCCCCTGCGCAATCGGCAGTTACAGGGTTGAAACAAGAAAGTTCCTGAATGGCTTGGAAAACGCTGGATTCAAAGTTAAAAAGAATATAATAAGCAATTTTCTTGAAATTCTGCCTAGATTACAGAATTATTTTCTTGACAAAACAGAAAAACTTGTTTACTGCAAGGTTTGCGGGGAGCCCTCAAGGAATAATGTGTGCAAGGCATGCCAACTGCTGGAAAGATAAATTTTTATAATCAACAGCTTTATGATTTTTTTAATCTTTTTGCAATGCAGATAACATTTAAAAATTGTAATAGGATAACTATCGTTATCATGGTTATGGATATCTAAATCTAAAAAAGGGTGAGATGAGATGAACAAACCAAAACTTGTTGGAAAACGAATAATATTAAGAAAAGCAATAGCGAAAGATATTAAAGATATAGTTGAGAATGCAAAAGACTTAGCAGTTGCTAAATATATGTATCTGCCACACCCTTACAAAACAAAAAATGCAAAAAAATGGGTAGCCAACCAAAATAAAAAAGATAGTTATGATTTTACAATAACTATTAAAAAAACAGGCAAGATTATTGGTGGAGTTGGTTTGTTTATTGATAAAAAAGAAAAAGGGAGAGCAGAGATAGGTTACTGGCTTGGCAAGAAATACTGGAGACAAGGCTATGGTAAAGAGGCTGCCACTCTCTTAATTGATTTTGGTTTCCAAAAACTTAAATTACACAAAATAACTGCAGATGTTTTTATAATTAATAGAGCATCACAAAAATTATTAGAAGGCCTTGGCTTTAAGAAAGAAGGAAAATTGAGAGAACATTACAAAAATCGTTTTGGTAAGGGTTATTTTGATGCTATACCTTTTGGTTTACTTAGGAAAGAATGAAAAAAAGGGGTGAGATGAAAAATGGCTGAGATGATTAATGACAGGCTTCAAAGCAAGCCATGCATGATTGGATTGCTTGGAAAATGCTGCAAGCATTGCTTGATGGGGCCATGCATTCTTGCGAAACCAAATGATAAAGGTGTATGCGGGGCAAACATTGATGTTGTTACAGCAAGGAACATTTTAAGATTTGTTGCAGGAGGGGCTGCTGCACATTGCGGGCATGCCTATCACATGCTTGAATATTCAGACAGGAAGTATTCTGCGAGATATATAGAGAAAAAAGCTCCAAGATATTTATATAAATTATGGGAAAGACTTGGAATTGTGCCAAAAATCCATTTTGAGCATTTCAAGGACATTTCTGAAGCGCTTCATGCAAGCACCATGGGTGTTGATGCTAATTACGGGCATATTCTTGGTAATGCCATAAAGCTTGGCATAATTGACGGATACTTTGGCATGTATCTTGCAACAGAGCTTGAAGAAATGGAGTTTGGCCTGCCCTCCATCAGGAAGGGGATTGTTGATTTAGGCGTTATAAAGCCGGAAAAAATTAATATTGCTGTGCATGGGCATTTCCCGCCATTGGCAGAAGCTCTTGCCAAAGAAGTGAAGAAAAAGGAAAATTCTGACATTAATTTGATAGGGGTGTGCTGCACAGGAACGGCATTGCTTGCAAGGCATGGAATTCCTCTTGCGGGGAATTTCATACTGCAGGAGCAGGTGATTGTTTCAGGGTGTGTTGATGTTCTTGCTGTTGACATGCAATGCATTATGCCTTCCTTGTCTGACTTGGCTGAATGCTATCACACAAAAATTGTAACTACAAACGAGCTTTGTAGGATTCCAAAGGCAATGCATCTCCCTGTCTCTGGCAGGAAGAGTGCCTCAGATGTTGCAAAAAGAATTATCGCCCTTGCAAGAATAAACAGGCACAACAGGAATAAGGGAAAGATGAAGTTAAGCAATAATAAAACAGAGGCAGTTGTCGGATTTTCTGAAAATAATCTGCCTCTTGCAGAGTGGGCAAAGATGCTTTCTGAGGGAAAGATAAAGGGAGTTGTTGCCGCAATCGGCTGCGAAAATCCTAGAGTGAAGGAAAACTGGGTTGATTTTTACAGGGAATTAAGCAAGGATTACATAATCCTAACGACTGGATGCATTGCCTTTAAACTGGCAGCTGCTGGACTGCTTGATGGAAAAAGATTTTTCCATCTTGGAAGCTGTGTGAATAACTCGAGAGTTGCTGAAGTGTTCAGGAAAATAGCGGAAATCATTGACAAGCAGATAACAGAACTGCCTTTCTTGATATCCTGCCCAATGCCTATAACAGAAAAAGCCATAGCGATTGGCTTTTTTTTCGCAGCTTTGGGTGTTGATGTGCATTTTGGATATCCCTTCCTGCTGACTTCTGACACGAAGATCGCAGATTTTCTCAAAAATCTGCTCAAGAAAGATTTCAGAAGCAAGATTTTTGTTGAAACAAATCCAGAAATGTTGATTGCAAGAATAAGGAAAGAAGGGCTGAGCGATAAGGTAAAAAATTAAGAGATAAGATTTAAAAATAAGATTTTTATAAGGGATTAATAAGAGGCAAAAAATGGTATTATTTTTATTATGCATTCCATGCCTGACATTGATAGTGTATTTCCTTGTTCTGGGCATTTTTATCCCCCATTACCGTGTTTATATCAAAGAGGCATGGAGATGCTTTCTTGACAAGTTGAGAGGAAAAAGATGCTCTGTGAGCTTTGACAACAAGATGCATAAGGCATTTGTTTTATGGCTTGCAAAGCACAACAAAATCAAGATGGCAAGATTTTTCAACAAGAAAAGGAACTTTGATGTTTTTCTGGTGATTGTAATCGTGTTATTCACAATATTAACAACATGGCTTGCATGGCTCTTGTATAAGTTTTTGTTTATCAAGTCGCCTTGCGAAGGAAGCACACAGCCAATTTGCATTGGCTAATGCAAAGAAAAATTTTAAATACAGGCTAAACAGCATAATAGGATAAAAGAAGTGAAAATGGCAAAAAAAACCGAAAAAATTAAGGAGAAAACAGGCAAGGCTAAAAATGAAGAAAAATCAGGCAGTGGTGAAGTGAAAGAGATAACTGATGCTGAGTTTGAGCCCCTCCTGAAGGAGAATGATGCTATCTTGGTGGATTTTTTTGCAGAGTGGTGCATGCCATGCGTGATGATGGTGCCTGTTATGGATGAGCTTGCAAAAGATTTTGCAGGCAGGGTTGTGTTTGCAAAAATGAATGTTGATGAGAACCATAACACCCCTGCAAAATTCAAGATTATGTCTATCCCAACCCTGCTGATTTTCAAGAAAGGTGAGCTTGTCCAGAGATTTACCGGAGCATTGTCTTATGACATGCTGAAAGAGAAAATAGATTCATGTTTGTAAAATGGCTGAAATTAGTGACGAGGACATAGGGCATATTGTAAGCAGCTTAAATGTGGAGGATTTGAAACCGCAGGAGCAATTTGAAGAGGTGGAGCCATACAGTTTTATCCTTGGGAAGATTTTTATCCTTGCAAGAAATCTGAAAATTTCTCCAGGAATTGTTGATAGAATCTCCTTAAATGACAAGATTATTGAGATAGATGTCCCAGTTGTGCTGGAAAGTAAAGCCGGAGGCAAGGAGCTTGTGAAAATTTTTCCTGGTTTTTGGGTTGAGCACAACAGCGTGTTAGGCAAGTATAAGGGCAATGTAGATTACCTGTCTGGCTTAACCATGGAAAAAGCCAAGTTAAATGCGCTGAATGCAACACTGCAAAATTCATTGCTTGACCTGCCTTTCGGAGGCGCCTCTGGGGGGGTATGTGTTGACAAGAAAATTTTAACGCCAAAAGAAACTGAAAGACTAGCAAAAAATTACGCAAACAGCCTTCGTAGAGCTGTCGGCTTTGACAAGAATATCCTGAGTTCAGGAGCTGGCTGTGATGAGAGATTAATGTCAATTATGTATAACCTATGCAAGGAGATGGGAAAAGAAACAAAAAAATCAAGCTTCTTGGGCAAGCAGATGCAGGATGGGGGGATAAAAGCAAGAAGCAATGCCGTTGCAGCTGGCATTTTTAATCTTATTAACGAGGCATTAAAAGGAATGGAAGTCAGCGGGATTCCAGGCCTCCAGAAGCATGAAGACATAATTAAGAAATCACAAAAAGAGATGAATGTTGTTTTGATAGGATTCAATGCTGTTGAGAAAGAACTCGCATTCCTGCTTTCTTCTGCAGGCTACAAGCTCCTTGCGGTATCAGATGCATTGGGGGGGGCAGCTTCTTCAACAGGAGTTCACGCAGAAGACGCAGCAAGATGGCAGCGCAATCATACAAGTGTTGTAGGGCTGCCTAAAACAGTAAAGGTAACAAATGAGCAGATGCTGCAGATAAAGGCAGATGTTCTTATTCTCGCCTCTGATGTCCGCATAAGCAGAAACAGCATGGGCAAGATAAAAGCCCCATTAATTGTTGAGCTTCTGCCTGCGATAAATCCAATGATTTTTGAAGAGCTTTCCAAAAAAAGGATGATTATACCTTATATCCTCACAAGTTCTGTAAGCGCTTATGTAGATTATCTTGAGTTTTTGCAGAACCAGGCAGACAAATATCTCGAAAGAAAAGAAATAGACAAGAGGATTGAAGAAAAATCAAAGGAGATTTTCCAGGTGATTTACAACACATCAAGGCAGTATGCAGTAAATCTGCATGATGCGTCCTATATTCTTGCCTTGCAGAATCTTGCCAGGCGTGTTTAACGATAGCTTTTTATATTCTTGAAATTTTCCTTGGAAAGCGGACCCGTAGCTCAGCTTGGTTTAGAGCGCTAGCCTTTTAAGCTAGATGTCGCGCGTTCAAATCGCGTCGGGTCCATTGAACCCCTGGTTCGTATCGCGGATTTAATATAGAAGGAAAGGCAAAAAACTACAAATTTTTTTGCAAAAAAGTTTCACTCTTCTCTATGCCTAAATAAGGGAGAAAGAGATCCCCCTGCTTTTCGTAATTAAAGCCAAAAATTGACTTAATATTCTTGCCTAGAATCATTTAAACTAATTGCTTACGCTACTATAAATATCGGGATCTTATATGACTCAATTAAATATTCTTTAAAATAGGATATAAGAGAAGCAGCCCAAACCCAAGTAAATTAAACTTCCAAAGCAGAAGGAGATAAGAAAACCTTTTATACATGTTTTTCCTGCTGCAATTATGATTGTGAAGGATGTGCAGGCAAGGACAATAAAAAATTCAAGAAGAGAGGACACAATAGAGGTTTCTGTTTTTAGTGATAAAGGCAAGTTTGTTGCATCTGCCCCAAGCGGAAAAAGCAAGGGCAGGCATGAAGCCAGAGATTTTTCTGTAAACGGCATAAACTTCAGCGTTAATTTTGTCACAGCCATAGGCAGAAAAATAGCCTCGGAACTTTTGCAATTGGATGATTTTTCTGACCTGGAGAAAATTGAAAAACTTGTAAGAAAAATTGACAAAACCCCCACATGGAGCCTGATAGGGGCGAATGCCCTTTATGCCCTCGAAGCAGCCTTATTGAAGGCAATTGCCGCTTCCTATGAGCAGGAATTGTGGCAGTTTTTCTGCGAGAAGCCAAAATTTACCCCAATGCCCTTAGGAAATGCTATTGGCGGGGGCAAGCATGTGAAACAGGAAACAAAAACAGATTTCCAGGAATTCCTGTTTTTGCCGCAGACAAAAAATTTCTTTGATGCTTATTTTATGAATATGCAGGCATACAAGATTGCAAAGCAATTATTGATAGGGAAAGACAAAAGGTATGATGGGAATCTGACAGATGAGAATTCATTTGCGGCAACGCTGTCAAATCTTGAAGTCCTGCAGATTATGAAAGAAACAAGGCAGATTGCACATGACAAATTCAATGTGGAAATACAAATCGGGATAGATGCCGCAGCTTCTTCTTTTTTTAGGAATGATAAATATCATTACAACAATCCGGAGAAAAAACTTTCAAAGGATGAGCAGATAATGTTCATGATTAACCTGATTAACGAGTATGGCCTGAATTATGTTGAAGACCCATTCCATGAAGACGATTTCGCAAGTTTCTCAGTCCTCATGAAAAAAATTTCCTCACATAACATGAAATGCCTGCTTGCAGCAGATGACTTGACTGCAACGCAGTTCAAAAGAGTGGAGATGGCTGTCAAGGAGAAGTGCATTAATGCCCTCATAGTCAAGCCAAACCAAAACGGCTCCCTGCTTGAAACAAAAAGGATTGTTGATTTTGCAAAAGACAATAATATCACGCCGATTATTTCACATCGTTCAGGCGAGACAATGGACAATACAATCGCACATCTCGCAGTAGGATGGCAATGCCCTATAATCAAAGCAGGAATTCTTGGAAAAGAAAGATTTGCCAAGCTGAATGAGATTCTAAGGATAGAAAGGAAAGCAGCTGGCAAATGACCATCAGATTCTTGAATTTTTATCAAAAACATTTAAAAACGCCCTATTCTAAAAATTGAACATGCCACGCAAGAAAAAAACTGAAATAGCTGAAAATACAGAAAAGGAAACAGGGCAATCTGCAGAAGGGGCAGATATTCAAGAAGAGCAAACAGGAAAGCATGAAGAAAAAATAGAGAATAAATTAAGTAATCTTTTTGGGGAACTGAAGATGGAATTAGAGCCCCCAAAAAAGCAATTGCTTATCCCCCTTGAGGAATATGTGAAAGCAGGGGTTCATCTTGGCACCAAAATCATTTCTGGGGACATGAGGAAATATATTTACAGAAGGCGTGCAGACGGCTTGGCGATTCTGAATACAAATTTAATTGATGAAGGATTCAGGGAAGCTGTTAAATTGATGTCGAAATATAGCCCTGAGGAAATAATACTCGTTTGCAAGAGAGAAGCTGGATGGCGGGCAGCAAATCTCCTCTCAGAAACAACCGGCATAAGGGCCTTCCCAAAAAAATATCCCGCGGGTATAATGACAAATCCCGCATTAAAAGACTTTTTTCAGCCATCCCTGGTGATTGTCTGTGACCCATGGATCGACAGAAATGCAATGAACGATTCAAGTATAATAAATATCCCCGTTATTGGATTATGCGATACAAACAACTTAGTAAAAAATATAGATTTAGTTGTGCCATGCAATAACAAGAGCAACAAAACTCTTGGCCTGGCAATGTACATTCTAGCTTCAGAATATTGCAAGGCAAGAGGCGTGCCTTTCAAGGCAAGAATTTCTGATTTTACCGGAGAGGAGGTTAAGGAATAGTAAGTCAATCTTAGAGATTCTTAGAAATCCAAAAATATAAAAATAGCAGATTTCTATCTTTTTGGTAAAAATGAAGAAGAATATATTGATTGCAGCCCTGTTAATATGCGTCATTGTTGCAGTAATTATCGTAACATCTGCTTTTTCTTTTAGATATGCTTTGCCATTTTTCGGCGGTGTAATAGTTCAAAAAGCCGCAACGATGTGCAGCGAGAGCGATAATGGAGTTTTATTCTATACCAAAGGGACAATTTCCCTTTGCACAGGGAAAGATTGTGTTGTCAAAGGAGAAGACAATTGCAAAGATAGCAGCGCCTTAACTGAATATTATTGCACAGAAAAAAATGAGATAAAAACCGTTGAATTAAATTGCCCTTATGGCTGTGATGACGGCGCATGCATGACAAGAGGGCAAATACCAAAACCAAAAGTTCAGGAACAACCTTCCCTAGAAATAGAACAGCCAGCAGAAAAAACTGCAGAAGAACAGGTTAAAGAGATTATCTGCGACGAGGGCTGGCAGTGCACAGGCAAGTCAAAAATTTACCAGAATTTGGATTGCTCATTAGCAAAAGAAACATACTGCAAGTATGGCTGTAATCAAGGAGACTGCAAGACTCCTGCATTCTGGGAGAAATTTCTGCTGTGGCTGAATGGGCAGATAAAATAAATTCATCATCTGGTTTTCTTTGTGTAGAAATGGTAGAAGAAATTAAGCTTGGCAGGTATAGGCACTTTAAAGGCAAAGATTATGAAGTTATAGGCATGGCAAAACATTCCGAGACATTAGAAAAATTTGTTGTTTATCGTGCTTTATATGGCAATAGGGAACTGTATATAAGGCCTAAGAAAATGTTTCTTGAAAAAGTTGGGAAGGAAGGCAAACTTGTTAAGAGATTTGAATACACTGACTAGAAAAATTAGAAATTTATATTCGGAAAAATTATAGCAAGATTTATAAACCTCTAAATGATAAATTTTTTACTCAAAATGATTATTGTCATTAGGATGAGTGCTCTAAATTTTAATGTTAGAGTATGATGTATGTAGGGCAGTCATACTAGTGATAGCAAATTTTTTTTAGATAGTGATTTTAAGTGAATTTTTATAATATGTGCTAAACCAATTCATAAGTTTATAGGAGTGGCTTTATTTCAATTCTAGTTTATCCTGCTAGAGGCTGCTGCTCTTTGGTTTGGGCTAAGCCATGCAAGTTCCTCGTAAGAGTGCGAACTGCTCAGTAACACGTAGCTAACCTACCTTCAAGCCGGGAATACCCTCGGGAAACTGAGGCTAAGTCCTGATAGGATATGGATACTGGAACGTTCCATATTTCAAACGCAAGGCTTAAAGATGGGGCTGCGGCCGATTAGGTAGTTGTTGAGGTAATGGCCCAACAAGCCTGTTATCGGTAGGGGCTCTTAGTGGAGTTGCCCCGAGAAGGAATCTGAGACACTATTCCTAGCTCTATGGAGTGCAGCAGGCGCGAAACTTCTGCAATGCCCGCAAGGGTGACAGAGCAAACCAAAGTGTTTTCTCGCGAGAGAAAACTTTTCTCTATTGTAAAAAGACAGAGGAATAAGGACTGGGCAAGACTGGTGCCAGCCGCCGCGGTAATCCCAGCAGTCCGAGTAGCAGCCACATTTATTTGGTCTAAAACATTCGTAGCTAGTTGAGACAGTTTCCTGTCAAATCTTTCTGCTTAACAGAAAGGCGTGCAAGAAATACTACTCAACTTGAGACCGGAAGATGTGAGAAGAACAGCTGAAGTAGTAGTAAAATATGTTAATCTTAGCTGGACTAACAATAGCGAAGGCATCTCACAAGAACGGATCTGACAGTGAGGAATGAAAGCTAGGGGCGCAAAATGGATTAGATACCCATGTAGTCCTAGCCGTAAACACTGCTTACTAGACATTGTCTTCTCCTCGAGAGAAGGCAGTGCCGCAGAGAAGTCGAAGAGTAAGCTACCTGGGGAGTATAGCCGCAAGGCCGAAACTTAAAGGAATTGGCGGGGGGGCACTACCAGGAGTGACGCGTGCGGTTCAATTAGATTCTACACCGTGAACCTTACCAGGAGCGACAGCAGAATGAAGGTCAGTCTAAAGGGCTTACCTAACACGCTGAGAGGAGTTGCATGGCCGTCGTCAGCCTGTGCCGTGAGGTGACCAGTTAAATCTGATAACAGGCGAGACCTACGTCTATAGTTGCTACGTTAAGAGCACACTATAGAGACTGCATTCGTAAGAATGAGGAGGGTGTAGGCTACGACAGGTGAGTACGGCCCGAATCCCCTGGGCTACACGCGCGCGGCAATGGCAGAAACAATGAGATGCGACTCCGAAAGGAGAAGCCAATCCCTTAAATTCTGTCTCAGTCCAGATTGAAGTCTGCAACCCGACTTCATGACGCCGGAATTCCTAGTAATCGTTCGTTAGCAGCGAACGGTGAATGAGTCCCCGCCCCTTGCACACACCGCCCGTCAAACCAACCGAGTTATATCTTGGTGAAACTCTTCTTGAGGTGAACCTCGGTATGACAAGGTAGGTTAAGTCGACACAAGGTATCCGTAGGGGAACCTGCGGATGGATCACCTCCTAAATTTAAATTGGCAAAATTTCAGAAACTGAGTTTCTGATTGGCACATATATATATATATCACCGACGAGAAAAGCAGCAACCGCCCAACAAAAGATATAAAAACAATCTAACAGTAAAAACAGAGTGGGCCCATAGCTCATCTGGTAGAGCGCTGCCCCTGCATACAGCTTTCTTTCTTTAGAAAAGAAAGAAACCTTGCTTGGGGAAGAAAGAAACTACAATTCCCCCTGTAATGAAAGGCAGAGGTATCGGGTTCGATCCCCGATGGGTCCATCAACCTTTCTTTCTCAAAGAAATAAATCTTGGCGAAAGAAAGATAAAATACTTCTGCCCCGAATCATTTTGGAGTTCACAAGATCATATTCACAAATAAGGGCAAGCCCTTATCAACCCCTGTTTAAAACAGGATATGTGAAAATTATGACGCGAGTGTGCGAGGCACATTTGCCGACGCTGATAAACATATGCAAATTCAAATGAAAGTTGATAACCACGAAAATCTTCCAGATTTTCGGGGCATAGGAAATTATCAGATTTCCTCTGGAAAACCTTGGGTTTGCTTATATTCATATGAGGCAACATAGTGTAAAGATCCTAAAGAAGCTGCCAGATGGATAGCTTGGTTTGGGTTGCGAGGAAGGACGTGGCAAGCTGCGATAAGCTTTGGGGAGCTGCATGCAAGCTTTGATCCGAAGATTTCCGAATTTGAAACATTTCACAAGAAATTCTTCGTAAGAAGAAAGTATACGCGGTAAATTGAAACATCTTAGTAGCCGCAGGAAAAGAAAGCAATAGCGATGCCCTTAGTAACAGCGAGTGAAAAGGGCGCAAGGCAAGCCGAATTCTTTTCTGAAAAGAAGAGAAGATGTGGTGCTGCTTATCCTAAGCTCACGAGTCAAACTTCCCTGGAACGGGAGGCCATAGAGCATGATAGCTGCGTAGATTAAGTGGGTATGGATTGCAGTAAAGAGAGTAGTGTCTTCTGAATAGAAGGCATGAATACGGCAGAATTAACTGCCAACCTTAAACATGAGCCCAAGTCCGATAGCGAAATAGTACCGTGAGGGAAAGCTGAAAAGTATCTCTGGCGAGAGGTTAAAAGACTTGAAATCTGGCAGCGATAATTGGTTACGGCGTTAGTCGTAACGTACGTTTCGAAGAACGGGCCAGGGAGTTTATTTTTGTGGCGAGGTTAACCAACTTTGTTGGGCAGCCGGAGCGAAAGCGAGTCTGAAAAGGCGTGAGTCACAGGGATAAGACCCGAAGCCAGATGATCTATTCCTGGGCAAGGTGAAGTCTCCCTAACGGGGGATGGAAGCCTGAACAAACTCTGCGTGCATACGTGTTGATGACCTGGGAATAGGGGTGAAAAGCCAATCTAATCTGGCGATAGCTGGTTCCTGTTGAAATATGCCATAGTATAGTCTTGCGTTAGATGCCTACGGGGTACAGTACGGATTGAACTTGCAGAGCGTTTTTGCTACGGAGTTTTTTCCAACTCAGAATCTGTAGGTTTCATAGCAGGAAGCAGGGGCGCGGGGTAAGCTCGTGCTCCGAGACCGGAACAACGGAGCCTGAGGTTAAGGTCCTTAAATATCTGTTAAGTGCAAATCAAGTTAGTCTGGAATCTGAGACAGCAGGGATGTAGGCTCAGAAGCAGCCACCATTTAAAGAAAGCGTAACAGCTCACCTGTCGAGATTTTAGGCGACGTAAATGGACGGGGCTAAACAGATTACCGATACCTCAGTCATGCTCGGTAGAGCATTGAAGTAAACAGGCGTTCTGTCTGCGTAGAAGTTTTTTCGTAAGAAAGAATGGAGCGGGCAGGAATGAGAATCCTGGCGTTAGTAGGATCAGACTTTTCTGAGAGAGAAAAGCGCCGCAAGAGCACGGTTTCCTTGGCAATGTAGATCAGCCAAGGGTTAGTCAGTATCTAAGCCATGCCTTAACTGAGCATGGCGACGAACAGATGGTTAATACTCCATCACCATACTGCTGTGTATCTGCTGCATACGCCTTGCGATAAGTATAATCTCGCAAGAGATTTGTGCATATAAGCATATGGATTGTAATGAGATGAAGCATGCCAAAATGCATGACGAAGGTTTGCTGAATCGCAGGGCCAGTGAAAATTGCATCAGAATGCAGTGTGCCTGTACCTAGAATCGACACTGGTGCTCTGGCTTAGTAGGCTAAGGCGTGAAAGGACAAACCAGTTTAGGGAACTCGGCAATTTAGCCCTGTATCTTAGGTATAAGGGGTGCCTATATTCGTGTTTTGTCGAAAGGTGGAATGCGAAAGTAGGTTTCAATAACAAGGACTGCCGGACTGTTTACCAAAAACGTAGCCAAGTGCTGTGCCGAAAGGCAATGTATACTTGGTGAAACCTGCCCAGTCGTGGTGTTTCAAACTTCATTCCAATGAGGCTAAGACCCATGAAACGGCGGGCTTAACTGTGAGGCTCTTAAGGTAGCGTAATACCTTGTCGTCTGAATGGCGACTCGCACGAATGGTGTAACTAGGTAGTCACTGTCCCAAACTGGGGCCTTCTGAATCCATTGTCTGGTGAAAAGACCAGAAACTTCTTATGGGAAGCGGAGACCTTGTGGAACTTTACTGCAACTTGTCATTGTAAACTAAAATTAGGTGCATAGTGTAGGTAGGAGAATACGCGTAGTTTTGGCGAGGCGGCTCAACAATGTAACACTACCTATCTGTTTTTAGCTTACTCATCTCGCAAGAGAAACAGTGGCATGCGGGCAGTTCGGCTGGGGCGGCCCCCTCCCGAAAAGATATCGGGAGGGCTCAAAGACGAGCTCATCCCCTTCGGAAATGGGGAGTGGAGCGCAAAGGCAAAAGCTCGTCTGACTGTATTCCTAACAACACGGAATGCAGATGTGAAAGCAGGACTTAGCGAACCAACAAGCAGCTTTAATGGCCGCTGTTGATGTCAGAAAAGTTACCCCAAGGATAACAGGCTTGTCGCACCCGATAGTCCATATTGACGGTGCGGTTTGGTACATCGCCGTCGGCTCTTCCTATCCCGGCTGTGCATAAGCAGCCAAGGGTGTCGGAGTTCACGCATTAAAAGGGATCGTTAGCTGGGTTAAGAACGTCGTGAGACAGTTTGTATGATATCTATAAGAAGTGTCTTTGTGTGAGTGGAATGATTCGCTAGTACGAGAGGAACGCGAATTAGCAGCCTCTAGTGAGCTGTTCTCAAGTGGGAGGCAGCACAGCCACGCTGTATGCTGATAAGAGCTGAACGCATCTAAGCTCGAAGCAGCCCGCAAAAATACACAAAAAAGGCCGTCAAAAAACATGACGTTGATAGAGTTGGGGTGTAAGGTCCGAGGCAACGAGGATTTCAGCCCGCAACTACTAAAAGCCTTTTCAGGATATTTGCACTATGTTGCCTTTGTGATACTTTTTTAGAAATCCTTTCAAGGCTTTTAGTAATCTTTTATTCTTCAGGATAATTTTAAATAATTCTTTTTACTGAGTAGCATATGCCATACCCCCGCGGAAAAAAGCGCCCTAAGAGCTACAGGCAGAAAATGAGAAAGTCCATGCTCTCTTTCTACAGAAACAAAACCAAGAGCAAGTCTGCAAGGCAGAGAATAAGCAGCTCACTGAAAAAATACGCAGGGCAGTTGCCAGATACTACAGAAAGAATCCCCAAGCCAAAAAGAGGATATCTGAAAGGGCAAAAGATAGATACAGGGCGAATCCTGAAATAAAAAAGAAAATAGACAAATCAATGACAAACTGGTGGAAAGAGCATCCTTCTGCGAAAAAGGCAATGGCGGAGAAGATAAAGCGGTTTTTTATAGCTAATCCAAAAGCCCTTGAAGAGTTCATCAAGCACGGCAAAAACCTATTAAAAAAGCACCTCAGGACAAACCAGAAATTCCTCGTCAGAAGCAAAGGGGAACAGAAAATAGCCAATTTTCTTTATGAAAATAAAATCCCCTGCTCTTATGAATCAATCTCCCTGCCTATAACAACCAAGCCATATGCAGGAAACATCTGCCCCCCTGATTTTTACATCCCGAAATGGAATATCTTCATTGAGTTTTACGGCGGCTATCCCTCTGCATGGAAAAAGAAAGTCCTGAAGAACAAGCTCTATCCCGCCCATAAAATTCCTGTTCTTGCAATCACGCCTGCTGAACTCAAAAATCTGGGATATTACCCTCTGAAACAAGGAAAAACCCTTGGCGAAACCCCTATGGCTATGAAGTTTGAGATTGGGAAGTGGATAAAATGAAAATTTCAGTCCAGAACAATTACCTCTTTGCCTTTCAAAATCATGCCCTTTTTCATTCCATTCTTTAGAAAATTAATAATCTTGTCAGCAGTTTTCTTGTTGTGAGAATATGCAATTTTTACTTCCTCAATGACTGATTTTGTCGTTACCTCATCAAGAATTGCAAAACCACATTTCTTGCACACACATCTTACTGATTTCAACTGGCAATGGTCTATATTGATTGTATCGCATTTCAAAATACCGCCGCAAAACCGGCATTTAAAGCCTTTCTTTTTAAACCATCTTTCCATGTCTTTAGCTATACTCTCTTCAAATCCTTTTTGCATCTTTATTTTAGTGCTCATTTCCTTTTAAGTTTTATCCCCAAATTCTAACTTAGTTAACTTTATAATATTCTATAGTTCATAAAGTTTATGAAAATAAAAGAAATGAATGAAGATTCTAGACCGAGGGAGAGGTTAGTTAAATTCGGTGTTGAAAACTTAAGTGATGCTGAACTTTTAGCTCTAATCTTGGAAAAGGGCACAAAACAAGAGAATGTTATTGAAATGTCTAATCGCTTGATAAACAAACATGGTTTAAACAAACTTTCTGATTGCTCATTAAAGGAATTACAAGAAATAAAGGGCATAGGTTTTGCCAAAGCTTGCCAAATACTAGCTTTATTTGAGATAAATAAAAGAAATGTTCTCTCTGAAAAGCCTAGAACCTTCATTTCCTCTGCTAAATCTGTTTTTGATTTAATGAATGAAAAGCTAAAAGATGAAAAACAAGAACATTTTATAGCAATTTTGTTGAATAATAGAAATTATTTTATTAAAGAACAACTTTTAACTAAAGGTGTTTTAGATGCTTCAATAATAGACCCGAGGGAAGTCTTTAAGCCAGCAATTAAAAATTCTGCATCAAGGATCATCTTAGTACATAATCATCCTTCAGGCAATCCCGAGCCAAGTAAGGAAGATTTAGAAGTAACAAAAAAACTCTTTGAGGCAGGAGAGCTTTTAGGAATAAAAGTTCTTGATCATGTTATAATTGGCAGAGATAAGTATTGGAGTTGGAAAGAACATTAAACAATCTTTTCAAGCTCTTCAAAACCTTCTAATAACTCTTTAATTTCTTTTTTAGCTTCTTTTATTATCTCTTTGCTGTCTCTATAAATTGTTTCTTCGTGTTTTTCTTTCCTGTATTTATTTATCGATAAATCCCAATCATTGTCCTTTATCTCTTGAATTGACACAAAAAAATGTTTTTTGGCCTTATCTTCATTATTTTCCTTTAATCGATTATTAAACCCTTTCAAAATGTCAGGTATATCATTTTGCTGAATTTCGTTTCTCTTGTCATCTAAGCTAAATCCGTCCGCTTCCATATCATAAAACCAGACTTTTTCTGTTGGTTCTCCTTTTGTGAAATATAAAACTGCTGTTGAAACTCCTGCATAAGGCTTGAATATTCCTGAAGGCATAGAAATAATCATATCAAGCCTGCATTTTTCTAATAATAACTTTCTTACTGATTTATGGGCATTAGAATTGCCAAACAATACCCCATCTGGAACGATTACAGCACATCTCCCTCCAACAGATAGAGAATTATAGATTAATTCTAAGAATAATAATTCTGTCTTGCTTGTGCTTATTGTAAATTCGTCCGACTTCTCGCTTTCATTTATAGAACCCTTGAAAGGAGGATTAGTTAAGATTAGGTCATAAGTTCCATTTTCATTATATCTCTTAGATAATGTATCCTCGCCCTTAATTTGAGGATCGGTTATTCCATGCATCATCAAGTTCATGACTGCAATTCTAACCATTGTTCGGTCTATATCATATCCATATAAGGATTCTTCATCAAGTATCTTCTTTTTCTGGGGAGTTAATGTGCTGACTCCATTTTTTTGATTAATTTTGAGAATGTGTTCATAAGCGTTTACTAAAAAGCCAGCAGTTCCACAAGCAGGATCTAAAATTCTATCGCCTAATTCAGGTTTTGCTAATTCAACCATCATTTTAATTATGTGTCTGGGAGTTCTAAATTGACCATTCTTACCCGCAGTTGTTAATTCAGATAGCAAATACTCATAGATATCTCCTTGTGTATCTTGGTTTTGTTCTTTGATATGCAAATCATTGATTATGTTTACCGCCTCAATTAAAAGAGAAGCTGTTGGCAGGGAGAAGCTTGCGTCTTTCATATATTTAGAATATAGGGAGTCTTCTTCTCCTAACCCCCTCATAAATGGAAATACTACATCTCTTACATGTGATAAGATTCTATCTGAAGAATACTCGCTCCAAACAGACCATCTGCAGTTTTCATGTCCTGCAAATATAGATTTAAACTTAATGCCTTTTAAGGTTGCATTTTGCTGTTGCAAAACATCTTTATCTTGCATCTTTTTCATAAAGATTAAGTAGGATATTTGTTCAATTGCCTGCAGGGGATTAGAAATTCCTCCGCTCCAAAACTTATCCCATAACTTTCTAATCTTTGATTTGAGTTCCGCGTGTAACATGTTTATTGTTGTGAAGCCTCCTTTTTAGAGTGTTGTTTGTATCCTAGTTTTTCGAAAATCCAATCTGCACTTTGCGAAGCGGATTCTACTAAAACAGTTTTAATCGTCCAGTAAGCTCCGGACATAATCGTAGATGCACATGTTGGACATTTTAAAGCAAGGGAACCTATCCCAAGGGAATTAAAGACTCCCCCCACTAATCCAAATGTAACTTGATGAAATAATGTGGCAGATATAAAAGTTGCTTCTAAAGAAAATTTACCCATTTCTTGATAGAATTTTTGATAGCTTTCATTTATGTGTTGTCTTTTATGATCTTTGGCACTTAGTATGACTGAGTTATAATTGTTAATTAGAGGGCTGTATTTTGTTATTGCCTTAGATGCCTTTGACCAATCTTCCTGAGCGGTTTTTAGTTTAGGAATATTTGTTCTCGTTTGCTCATTAACTATTGAAATAAAATTATTTATATTATCTGCAAAATTTTTGTAATCTTCATAACTCTCTACCGAACTAAGATTTAGAGGTTTTAGAGTAGATATTTTGTCAACAAAAACATCGTTCTCCTTATTTTCACCAATTATAGAATAACCCGAGAATTTTGCAAAGAATAATCCGAAAACCACTAAGAGAATAATACCCACAACAATTAGCGGAGCCATTGCTTTTTTGTTCTTCATCTTCATAACTCCCCCCTAAACGCTTTCTGCGTCAAAGAATTAAATAACTCTTCTGAGTTCTGCTGAGTTTTCTTGATATCTTCTTTCATTTTTTCTACATGTTCAACAATTTTTGCAAATTTTTGCTGGAGAGGAAGAGGCGGAAGAGGGATTTTAAGGGAAGAATATTGTTTTGCATTAATATTTGGCTGTGCAACTACTTTTTGTTTTGAATTTATCCATGCCAAATACAATGGGGTTTTAGTAAAATAATAAATGTATTCTGGAATAATTTTATGATTAAATCTATATCTAATTAAATATCCTGCATATTGATAATTAATTTTATCTGAATTATATAAATAAGTTTTCCCAACAGTAGCCCCTGAACGTGCAAACAATAAATCTCCTTTCTGTAACAAATATTTTTCTTCCGTCTTAGAAGGAGAAACTTTTTCTTTTTTTAGAGTTCCATTTTCAGTTATATCGGTTATTCTTATATACCTTGTTTTTCCGTCATAATTTATCGCACTTGCTCCAGAACCATACTCTCCAGAGACAATGCAAATTTTCTTATCTCCCAATTCAATTTCTTCAAACCCTTTATTATAAAACATCTCATTAAACACACTCTTCAAGTACTCATCAAGTAAATCATTAGCATTCTTGCCTCTTTCCTTAAGTTTTTCTGCTTTTTCTAAGATTTTGATGATTCTTTCTTGTTCTTTTAAATTTGGGGTGCCGTCTCGGAGGAATGGGAGGAGGATTTTTATTTTAATTATAAAAGAATTATTGATTCCTCTTTGAGTTGAACCAGTGCATAATTTATCTTTCTCTAAATTAAATCGCTTTGTAGTAAAATAAAGTCTGATATAATCTGGGGAAATGTTTTTGTTTAAACCAATTCCTGCAAAGCCTGTAGAAAGAATATATTGCTTTACTTCTTGATCATTATTTTTTGTAAAAGCATAAACCTTTAATGTTGCTTGCATTTTAGCAAACCAGATAGAATTTATAACTGGTTGCATATTTGCTCTTGAAGGTCGATTATTATACTTAATTTTACATTCTATTTTTTCTATTTTTGTTCCTTTAATTGATTCTGTAGAAAGATAATCTTTTTCTCCTTCAAACTCTTTTATACCGCTTCCTAAAATTTTAAAATAATTTTTATTTCCGAGTTCTATCTCTTTCCAATTATTTGTTATTAGTTTAGTTTTCATTTTTATTTAAATTACTTAGAATTTTATAGATATCATCTTTTAATAAATAAATTTTAATTCTTTTGTATCTTTTTTGTAGTCTATTTTTAAAATCTTTATCTTCTGTCACAACAATATCTATTTGATCTTTATAAGTTTCAATAGAGTGTGTCTGTAGGGTATCACTAAAATCTGTGCCAAATTTCAAAGCTATTTCTATTAATTCTTTTATAAAATCTCCAATTTTAAATTTTTCTTTAGGATTTGGAGGGATAGGTATAAAAATATTCTCCCAAGCAGATTCTTTTTTAAATAAAAAAGCTTCGGCATCTTTTCTTGATTTTTTTCTTCTTAGAGCTGATGCGGTTTCAACCCCTGAAAATCTTGAAACGAAAAATCTTAGATTTTTCTTCTTTGAAAAATCTTTTACAATTTTATCTATAAATTTTTTACATTCGTTATGATTGTTATCTTTTTTAGAATAACTAACAAAAATGTTAGAATCTATAAAGATACCCTTAAAATTTTTATTCATCTAAATCTCCTGCTCTTTTTTATTGCCCAGAAACTTACCTTTACCCTTCTTGGAACCTTTTTTGTACCTGTAAAAGAAACTCTTCTTCCATATTTATCTCTAAAGCTAACTCTAACTCTTTTAGGGACTTTTTTCGTAGCCCAAAAACTTACTCTTCTAGCCATCTTAATCCTCCGCCTCCAAAATTTTAATCAATTCTGTATCTATAAGATCTATTTTGTTTACACTTCTTATAGTAATATCAACTTTTCCGCCAGTTCTCGGATTAATAACTATATCTAAAGGTTCTTTTTTTCCGGTAATTTTATTATCAAAAATTTGTTTTTTCCACAACACTGCATTTTTATCTATAATAATTATCTTATTGCCCAATACTTTTTCTGGGACTGAAATTATTCTATATCTATAATCTAATCTTGGATATTTTTCCTCATAATCAATTCTGTTCATTAATTTAGTAAATATTTCTACATAAAACTTCGTAGAGATTAGAATACAAGCGTCATTAAATTCTATGTGCTTTGGAAATTCTTCAATATCCTCTCTTATTTCAGTCTTGTTTATCTCTTTTTTGTTCAAAAGAACATCGATTAAAAAATCTCTTTCTCCAATTGCTACTATTCTACCCGCACCAGGAAGCTCTGGATGAAAATTTGGCAAAATTAACATATCATCATCAACTAATGGTCTTATTCCTATTTGAGTAAAAGACCTGTCTGTTTTTTCAGTCGCATCAACTTTTACAATGTCTTCAATAACTAAACTTCTACTATACTCCTCTATAGTATATTTATGAAATTGTTCGATTTTTTCTTTGTTATACATTATCCTTTTTCCTATTTATTTTAAAATTCCATTCTTTTTGTTTTAATCTTATTTTTTCCTCAGCCATTTCTTCATCTTCTTTCTTTTTTATCAATATATTTTTATTGAATGACTCTGGATTTTTTTCTATTTCTTCTCTAATCATCTCTCTAAGTTTAGTATTAACTGTTTTATTTTCTGTTTGACATATTTTTATAAAATTAGCAAATTCACTTCTATATACTCTTGTAGAAACAATCTTTCTTTCTTCGCCTCTCAAGGGGTTTTTCTTAGTCATCAAATCTGCAAGAATTCTGGCTTTTTAAAGTTTACTGAAAAAAGGTGTATACACCTTTTTGTTAATTATATACTAAAACTTCTGTTCTTGGCGACTTATGCCCTAAATCTAAGGTTAAAGGAATAGGCATATTAACCTCTTTATCTCCTTCTTTAAAGGCAATTATAAGCAAAACGTAAACATGATTTGTTTTGTATGTAACAGACATTTTCATGCTTTGGATATGTTTTAGAACTTCTTTGTTAATCCCTAGGTTTTCGCTGGCATCCATAACTTCAATACCACAAATAAGGTTATTATGGCTTACATCTAAAACAAAATCTCCAATATCTAAAGAAGCCTTTACCTTTTCTCCATCAGATATAAATAATATGTCACTATTTACATCATAATCTATTGTTTTAATTGGTCTTGCCATTTTCTATCAGCATTCCAAGCACTGATTACTTTTAAACCTTTTGAGAGTTCAATCTCAATTATCAAAACTAAGGAATATTTTCTGCTCATTTTGAACCATAATTTAAACCTATCTTTTCCCTTTCCTTGTTCGATCCTCTCTAATTTGTCGATTTGCGATAAAAAGCTTCTGATCATACTCTCATTTACTGGTCTTTCTTCACTTCTTTTATAGAAATGAGAATCAAAAATAATGCTGTCTTGATTTAACTTTTCAAGAAACCCCTTAATTTCCTTTAATTCCATCTTATTTCCACTTTAGCTTATTGCACTTTTGCACAATTACCTCCAGCTGTTCCTTAGTAAAAACATCTAAGGGTCTACCTTCTGCTAAAGGATGTTCTGCAAAGTTCTTTAACTCAACATGCTTCGCTCGGATAAAGACCTGCTCTAACAATCTCAAAAACTTAAGTTGTTCAGAATTATAATGCTTATTTTTACTCGCTACAAATTTATCAAATTCCCATTTAATCATCTCTTGAGGATCGGGTAATCCCTTAATCTCTACTAATTCTCTTAAAAACAAGACAAAATCCTTAGTTTGTTGAATATTCTCTATTGTGAAAGAAGGATTTAATTCTTTCAGTTGCTTTTCAATTTCTAAAAGTTCTTCAGAAGTAACTCCCTCACCATCTTTAATCTTCTTTAATAATTTGTTACTATTTATGAAATATTGATAGTCTGGATCTTCTTTTACTTGCATTATTTCTTTTTCTACTTTCAAAACAATATCTGGAGCATTAATTTTTATCATGTTCTTTCTATCAGGTTCATAGAAAATCATTAAGGGAGCAATCTCTCTAATCAAAAAATCAGCATCTTCAAAGGTAATTTCTTCCCAAAATGGCTCTTGCTGAATTTTTATTAAATCCTCTTGCTTTTGTTTTATTGCATCTAAATTTTTATCCCAGATTGATTCTACTTTGTTAACTACAAATTCTTCTATCTTCCCAATTTTTTCTTTATCATTTTCTTTAATATAATCAAATAGTTTAACACATTTAGAAATAAATCCATAAACTTTGGCATTTTGAGAAGGGGCATAAATTAATAGGGGAGCAATTTCTTCTCTTAATTCTTTAACATGTTCCTTTAAATCAAACTTAGAAGAAACAATTTTTTTTATAATTTCTTTTTTTTCAATAACTAAGGGAGATTCTATATCAATCTCTTTAATTGTATCTCTAATTTGTTTTTCAACAATCTTTTTTTCTTTTTCATCTAATTTCCTTTCTAAAGTATCTACTTGTTCTAAAAATATTCTCGTCTTGGCATCTGTCCCAGAAGATTTTTGTTTTGAAGCATTTAATTTATGCATTAAGACATTAGACCAATCCCCAAACTTAAAATCTAATATCAAGAAATCTTCTTTTGTATGTTGCCCATCTTGATTAGTTGGGAGCCATTCTTTATATTTACAAGCAGAAATACTCCTTGTTCCTCTTCCAAGCATTTGCCAAAACCTTATTGGAGAAATAACTGGTTTAACAAAAACTAAATTCATTATTTCAGGAATATCTATCCCTGTATCTAAAACACCAACAGATAAAGCGATTCTTGGACTATCTCTCTTTCCAAATCTTTTTACTTCATCCATATAACGAGATTTATCTGAAGTAATTACTTTTACATCTTTAGCTAAAGTGGGATAAATTTTTTGAAAAAGTAATTCTAATGCCTCTGCATGTTTTACACTTGCACAGAAAAATATGCTTTTGCATGGGCGATCGTCATCAGATTTATAGCATCTCTCAACAAACTCTCTTATGATTAATTCATTAGTTTTCTCATCTGTAAAAAATCTTTCAAATTTAGAGCCCGGTGTCTGGAATTTTTCAGGTTCTTCTTCTTGTAATCTTAAGGATTGTTGTAACTCCCTGCTTAATTTTTTTCCTTCAATCCCTAATGATAAAACTTTGGTTTCAATAATATCTGAAACGTAAGGAACTAAAACCTTGTCATTTACGGCAGAGTCATAGTCATACTTAACAGTTGGTTCTCTCCCCTCACAGTTAAAGAGGTCAAAAGTGTCTCTTGTTTCTACTGTTGAGGGTGTGGCAGTCAATCCTATTTTAAGAGCATCAAAATATTTGAATATATCATTGTTCTTGTCATAGTAAGACCTGTGGGCTTCATCAAAGATAATTAAATCAAATGCTCCTGTTCCGAATTTTTCGTAGAATTTTCCTCTTGGTTTTTGAGGAGACATTAAAGTTTGAATAGTTGACACATAAAGCCTTGCAGTATCTGAATAACCTTCCTCATTTAATTCACAAACAGGATCATCTGGAAAAAATTCCTTGAAACCTTTTTCTTTAGCCTGATTTCCTAAGGAAATTCTGTCAGTTACAAATAGCACTTTTTGAATATAATCTGCTTTTCTAAGTGCTTCAATAACTGCCATCGCAACTCTTGTTTTACCTGTTCCGGTCGCCATATTGATTAATGCTTCTCTGTAACCTTTAGAAAAATGTTCTAATACACCTTTTGCTGCTTCAACACCCCTTCTTCTGTCTACTATTCTTAAATTAATTTTAATTTTAGCAGGATCTCTTCTTTTTTGCATTAAACTAACAATTCTATGCAGATCTTTCTGAGAAAATGGAAGTTTTACTTGTCTTCTTCTATCCAGATCATCAACATAATACCAATTTGTTCCATTTGTCAAGAAAATAGGTATTTTTATTTTAATTTGTTTTTCAATATCCTCTCGGTAGGTTCTTGCTTGTATCTCTCCTTTTTCAACACTAACTGAAGTTTTCTTTGATTCTATTATTGCAATAGGGCTTCTATCTTCATCTAAAAGCAAGTAATCTATAAAACGGTCTACCCCTCTTTCAATTCCTGCTTCACGACCGATATATTCTTTAAGTTGAAATTTAGATCTGACTGGATTAACTTCTTCTTTAACATAATGCCCTCCAACTTTCCATCCTACCCTTTCTAAAACTGGATTAATCAGTTTTGTTCTTGTATCTGCTTCATTTAGACTCATTTTAAATCCTGCTTTACTTAATAACCCCAATCTCCTTTAATAAATTTAGCCTCTTCTGATGCTCTTCCTCACTAATCTCCTTCCCTTTCTCTTTTTCTCTTTGGTCTTGAATAGCTTTGTTAACTCTTATCTCCCTTCCTCTAATAATATTAGCAATCATCTGCTTCTTTCTTCCCATTACAGCCATAATAAAGATAGAAATAAAGAATTTTTAACCCTTTTCCCACCCAACCTGCCAAACTTCGCCTAATCAAGCCCTGCCTGTAATCTATAAAGCTGGCAGTATTTTCCCTTTTTCTTCAGCAAATCCTTGTGATTTCCGACTTCAGCAATCTTCCCTTTGTCAAGCACAACTATTTTGTCTGCATCCCTCACTGTTGAGAATCTGTGAGCTATTATTATTGTCGTCCTTCCCTTTATCAGCCTTTTTATTCCCTGCTGGACTTTCCTCTCTGATTCAGCGTCAAGTGCGGAAGTAGGCTCGTCAAGAACAAGTATTTTTGGATTTTTTAGGAAAGCCATTGTCAATGCTATTCTCTGCTTCTGCCCGACTGAAAGCTTTATTCCCCTTTCGCCCACAACACTATTATACTTCTTCGGCAAAGAGATTATGAAGTCATGGGCATTTGCAGCTTTTGCGGCATTTACAATCTCCTTGAAGCTTGAATTTGGGCTTGCATATTTTATGTTGTTTATCAAAGTGTCATTGAGAATGCTTATTTCCTGAGGGACAATCGCAATCTGCTCCCTAAGCCATTGCAGCTTCAGTTTGGAAATTTCATCATTATCTAAATAAATTTTTCCCTTGGATGGCTTGTAATAGCCAAGAATCAGCTCTGAAAGTGTTGTTTTGCCAACTCCACTTTTCCCCACCAGCGCAACACTCTCCCCAGCATTAATTTTCAGGTTTATGCCCCTTAAAGTTTTCTTGTTTCTTATATAGCCAAAATCAACTTTCTTGAATTCAATTTTGCCATTGAAATTTTCAATTGTTTTATTCCCATGCTTCATCGCCTCGGGAACTATTTTCTTCAGCCACATAAGCCTCTTGATTGCAATCATCGAGCGCCTGTACTGCTTGTAAACTGTGCTCAGCCTGAAAAAAGGGCTGAATGACAGGTTGATATAGCCAAAAAACATCACAAACTCCCCCTGGGTAATTTGCCCGTTTCTCAAAAATAAAATCGCAATACCAAGAACAGCGACAAAGCTTATATTATAAATTATGCCCTGAATATGCGAAAGCCTTGCCGATTTATTGGCGCTTTCCCTGTATGACGGCGCTGCTTTTTTAATCAATGAATTGAAAAAATTCTTCTTCTCGCTCTCCTCCATAGTGAAATTTTTTATGAGAAACACATTGTACAGCTTGTCATATATTGTTCCGTATTCCCTCTCAAACACCTTGTGCATCTTTTGCTGGGCTTTAAGTATCGCAGGCGTCATCTTCAACGTTATCAGGCCGTATACCAAAAATGTAAACACGACAATCAATGCAAGCTGCCATTGTATCAATGTCATTGCAATCAATGCAAAGGCAAGGAAGAGGATGGATGGCATGATATCCGAGGCAATCTCTATCATTGACTGCAGGTTCCATGAGCCTCTTGAAACCTTCTCAAGAATCTCCCCTGTTTTCTTGGTTTTATGGAAAGATATAGGTAGTGTAAGAAAGTGGGAATATGCCTCTGCCTCTGACTGCAGGGAAACCTTCGCGCCAAGGGCATCGCCAATCGTGGCGGTTTTTGTTGAAGTGTAATTTGACACAAGCCCAAAAAAAGCCCACACGAAGATAAGTGATGCAAGAAGGGATACTGTTGTGTTTGGGATAAGCGCAAGGTCAAACATCCTGCCATAAATGTAGGGGACAAACGCCGCGAGAATGGAGCCGAAGGCGGCTATCGCTATCATTGAGGACAATTCCTGTTTATAGTCCCTGAACAGCCCAAAAAAAAATTTGAGTGCTGGCCCCTCCTTCACTTTCATAGCATAAAAACCAAAAAGAAATTTAAAAACCTTCGCTAAGGGGCTGATGCCCCTTCCGAACCCCCAGAACCCCCCCTGCACATCAAACAGAACCTTGATTAGAAACCTAAACTCCCTTCACTCTTCCTGCTCTTCTTCAAGCCTCTCAATCTCATCACTCATCCTGGCAACTTCTTTTCTCCAGTAGTCTTTTGTTGTGTCTTTTCTTCCTTCAAGAGTTTCTATTTTTTCAAGATGCTTCTCTCTTTGCTTTTTCAGCCCCTCAATTCTCTTTTCTATCTGCTTTCTTCGCTTTTTGCTTTTAACCATTCTTCCTGCTCCTTTATCTTTTTGTTAACATAACTATAAATCTTTCTTGCCTGTTCTGTGCTTATTCTCTTTAAGCCGCTGGATTTTTCTTTTGATCTCTTGTAGGCATAATACGCTTCTTTGTCGCCAGAAAGCCTTACTATGAGCTTTAACAGCTCTTTTGTTGCAGGAATCTTATTCTTTGCCATGCAATCAACAATATGAACCTCCCTCAACCTCAAAATCAGGGAATACGCTATATTATCTGATATTTTATGCCTTCCTGTTTTTTTATCCTCTTCTAATTCTATAAACTTTTCAACAATCTTCATAGCAGATTTTGTTGTTTTTATATGCCATTTGAGGTTCTTTTTGTTCAAATTCCATTTTGCATATTCCTTTATCAAATCCCCGTTGATTATTGCTTGGGCTTCTTTTATCATTGGCAGAATTGGAAGCGCATTCTCGCTTAATTGCCTTTCAACCTCCCCCTTAGAAATGTAGGTTATATCATATTTCCCTTTCTTGATTTTCTTGTTTACATTCTCGGTTATTACCAATACATCAACATCACTGCCCTCTTCCTGCTCGTTTCTGGCGTAACTTCCTGCAACATAAACTCCTGCAATCCTGCTTAGATAGCCCCCCACAATTCCCAGTATATCTCCTTTCAAATCAAGCGGTTTTTTAATTAGCTCTATCTTGGCATTGCCATTCAGCCAGTCCCTTGGCAGCAGAACTCCCGCGGAATTCCCGACTTTTATTATGGGCTTAATCAACTCCTGTTTCATAGTTATAACAATGTTATAACATTTAAAAACCTTTCGTCCTAGTTACCAAGAGATTAGCCCCTGCCAACCCTAACCCAATCCAAAATCTATCTCAAACCAAAAGAAATCCTTAAGCAAATCCATCCTGCAGAACCAATCCCTTCATATATCTGCTGAACTATTTTTTATTTCACGCACTTGCATGGCTTGTAGCCCTCATTCAGGGCTTTTGCCCTTGACTTGAATATAATCTTGTTCTTCGGCTTTATGTTTTGTGCGAAAGGGCAGTTCTTTTCATGGAATAACTTTCCTCCGCGCTGCGCAACAAATGTTTTTCGCTTCTTTTTATGCACAGAAACAGAAGCAATTTTTTTAACAGCCTTAATAACTTTCTTTTTTGTTTTCTTGACTTTCTTTGGCTTTATCTTTACTTTCCTGCTTACTTTTTTAAGAATCTCATCCTGCTTACTTTTTATGGTTTCCAATTCGGCTATTATCTTGCTTACATCAAGCCTTACATTATTGAACGACTTGATAACATTCTTCTCAAGTTCCTTGTCCATTCTCTCCCCATTACTATTATATAATTACAATACCCCCCTTATTTAAATCTTTCTGAAATAATTTTTGAACTGTCTGCCCTCACCAAGGGGCTGATGCCCCTTCCAAACCCCTAGAACTCGTGCCTGATGGCACTCGCCCTAACCCGCCTGCCAGGAAAAAACGCTGCCGAGACCTTTAGATATACCTTGCCAATATTTAGGTGTATGGAAATTAGTAAGGAAGTTCCGTTCATGGTAAACAGGGGATTTGGCGGCAACCTGAGAAGCGGCTCAAGCATTGATTTTGCCTTGGACCTGCAGAAGAGCAAAAAGCTGGGGGAATACAAGAAACTGGCTTACTTGATAAAAATCATGAGCATAATTCCCAGAATAAAAAACCCAATATGCCTATGAACGAGACAAGGCTTACAACAAACGTGCTGAGCAGTATCCATGCAAGGGCATTAATCATCCTTAAATTAAAATCCAGGAATATAAAAAGCTAACTGCGGAGAAAAATCTTTCCCTGCTTCTGAACTTTTCCCTAGAAAATTATTTATACAACCCACGCTTATTATTAAGATGCCCAGAAAAATTGTTGATTATCAAAGCCTGAGAAAATTATTAGATATAAGTGTTGTTGAGATAGCAACCGCTGTTGGCGTTACAGTCCCCTATCTGGAGAAACATCCAAAATCAGAGAAAATCCAGCAGGAGTTAAAGAAGATATTCCGCATTTATGAAACGCTGAGCAAATTCGGCAATAAGGATATTTCTGTATGGTTAAGAAAGCCCAATGAGGATTATGAAGGCAAGTCCCTTCTTGAAATTATCTTGGCAGGCAAGGCAGAAAGTGTAGGGGGATATATAGACGAAATGAATAAAGGGGCGTTGTCTTGAATATTCCCTAAGAACTATTTATGGATAAAAAATTCTGAAGGCATATAATATTCCATTCTTGCCTTATTTAGGAAAACCCTCTTCTCATTTACAATCAATGATTCCAAGTCCTTTGATTCCTGCTCGCTCAATCCAACAAGGCTGAGCACCTTATCTTTATGGACAGTAGGGACTTCTTTTAACTTGTCTATTGCATGAACCGCATTTTTGGCGTAAACATAAAGATGAATCTCCCTTGCCTTACCTTTGCCGAAGTGCCCCTGAAGCGTTTGAATCTTATACCAGCATTCCATTTTGCTTTTGTTTAAACAAATTCTCTTAATTTTCTTGATCTAGAAGGGTGCCTTGAATTTCTTAATGCCCTTGCTTCTATCTGCCTTATTCTTTCTCTGCTTACCCCCATAACCTTTCCTGCCTCTTTAAGAGTGAGGGGTTTATTTCCATTCAAACCAAATCTAAGTTCCAAAACTTCTTTTTCCCTTATTGGCAGCGTGTTTAAGATGTTTTCTATAATACTCTTCCTGTCTAAATCCTCAGCCTGAGCCGGTTCATAAACCGGAAGCAGCTTCCTATCAATATAGCTCAAGGAAACAAGCTTTTCTTTTGGGATCTCTTTTTCAGCAATCATCTTTTTGGTTTTTAGGTATCTTATCTCTTCAGGAAAAACATCCTCGTCCAGCATGAAATACCCTTTTTGCCTGTAAAATTCACATATTTTATTTTGGGTTTCCTCGCTAGGGTACATTCTGAGACTTTCGTAATGCAAAAAAACCCCGTAAGAAATACCAAGCTCTTCTGCAACCTGTTTAGCACTTAAACCAAGGCTTTCCCTTGCTCTAACAAGCTCTGCATTCTTTAATCTGGCTTCAAGCCGGAGATTAAAGCCGCCTTTTGTCCGGTATTCTTTAGTTTCCATAAAATAGAATATCAATCTTTGCTTTTAAACCTTTCTATCTGTAACCACTTATGAGTAACATATTATGCTAGAAGTACATACAGGAACCCAAAAGAAACAGTAAACTTCTTAAATCCCCATTGCCCTGAAACTGGAGAGGTGATTTCTGCTCAGGGAATTCCTGAGGATTTTTAAATGAAAGATAATCTAGAATCAGGGCTTGAAACAGAATCAGAATGCGGACTGGAATTTGATGTGCCTATTAATGCTTACAATGTGGCTGAAGCTCTTGAAAAAGACATAAAAAGGAAGAAGGCAAAATATTTCACAGGGCTGCCATTTCGAATTACAGGCTATAATGTCTCCCTGAACACTCTAGGAATCCATTGCAGAAAGCAGGATGAGGCAAAACTCAAGGAAATTCTCACAAAATATTTTTCCATGCTCAAGGAAACCTGAAGAATTAACTTTTTATATTATAATTTCCTTGTAAAATCATGCATGCAGGCATTATGAAAAAAAGAGAGATGATGGAGCAGCATAAAAAAGGCGCTGCTTTGTTCAGGGAGTTTATTCTAGGCGGGCAGGACGGGCTTGTAAATGTTCTTGGCATTATCCTGGGATTGGCAATTGCAACGCATGACGCCAAAATTGTTATAATAGCAGGGCTGGCAGCTGCATTTGCAGAATCAATTTCTATGGGCGCTGTTGCATTCACATCAACAAGAGCCATGGAGGATTATTACAGCAGCGAAGAGGCAAGAGAGAAATATGAAATGAAGCATTATCCAGAAGTTGAAAAATCTGAGATTTATGACATCTACAGGCAGAAAGGTTTCAAGGGAAAATTACTGGGTGATATTGTAAGGCATATAACCTCTAATAAGAAAAGATGGCTTGGCATAATGATGAAGGAAGAGCTGAACTTGACAAAGGAACTTTTAAGCCCTGTAAAAGCTTCATTAATTGTTCTTGTGTCAGCGCTTGTCGGCTCATTCATCCCGCTCATGCCTTTTTTCTTCCTGCAGATAAAATTAGCAATAATCCTGTCATTGCTAATTTCTGCGATTGCCTTGTTTGTAACAGGGGCAATAGAGGCAAAATTGACAGTTGGAAATTTTGTAGCAAAGGGCACGCAGCTTATGTTTATAGGAATGCTTGCCGCCTTCGTTGGCTTTATTGTAGGCAAAATTTTTGGCTTTGCAGGCTGAACATTGTGACATAAACATATCCAAGAGACAATAATTAACAGCTAGAGATGTGCAAAGCCCTGAACAGAAAATTTTATTAATCCCCACAGCATAGTAATATCAATGAGGATTTCATTTTTTATGTCAGGATTTCTTGTCTTCTCTTTTGGCATATTGCTGATGCTCCCATCCATTGTCATGAACGCATCAGCTACAGAAATCAAGACAACAAACCAGGCATTAAGCACAATAACAGGCAGGGTGATAAGGGAGGTTGGCAGCATAAACGCAGATGCCTCCACATTCAGCAAAATCTCTGCGTGGCTTGTTATAATTGGCTTAATTCTGATGGCAGTCTCCCTATTGTTTAAATTTGTCTAGGATTTTATCTTTTTGCAGATAAATTAAATCTTACTCTAAAATTGTTTCGAGAAATCTTGGGACTTCTGCCCAGATATCCTTGGCATTGCCAATGAAAAAAAATCTCTTGTTGTAATGAACAAAAAAGAAAAAGCTTTCATCCTTGCCGCCGAAGAAAAACGGCTCTTGAATCCTTAAACCATAATCAGGAAGCAGGAGCCTGCCTTTTTTTATGGCATCTTTCCTGTCTATTTTTAGCTCAGAGCTTCTTACTTGGCAGCTAAACTCATCTTTCAAGCCATTCTTGTCTATTTCTGCCTAAATCCTTACTTTGCCTTCCTGCCAATCCCTTAAGATTTTTCTGGCTGTCTTGTCAACGTCAACAAGATTTCCCTTGCTTATGAAATTCATTTTTCTTCCAAGCTTTTCAATCAGCATCTCCATATCGCCTGCAGAATCAATCCCGTAAAACTCCTCAAATTCCCCTGGATATTTTTTAATTAAGCCAAAGACAGTTATATTTGGGTCTTTGACTTTGTCCCATGTTCTCACCCCAATTTGCGTATGTTTTTCCAGATTTCTCTTTTCAGAGCCTGTTTCCTTTTCAGGAATAACTCCTGGAGTGTCTAGAAGAAGCACGCCTTTTGCCAGCCTTATTTTTTGCATGCCTCTTGTGAATCCCGCCTCTGCGGCGGTTCTCGCGACAGGCCTTCCCACAAGCATGTTTATGACAGAACTTTTGCCTGTGTTAGGGTATCCTATCACGCCAACCTGAGCCCTTTCGTAATTCCTATCTGTTTCCCTGCCTGTTTTTTTCACTTCTATCTTTATCCTGTCCCTTAAGCCAGAAACCCCCTCTCTGCTTTTGCAGGACACAAAGACATAGGGCTGCATGTGCTGCAGTTCAATTTTGCTTTTGGCTTCATTGACATCAATCAAGTCAGACTTGTTCAGGACATATATTATTTTCTTTCCGCTTTTTATTATGAGGTCTTCAAACTCCTTGTTCCTTGTTTCCTCAATGAATCTTGCATCCAGAATTTCAAGGACTATGTCAGAGATTCTTATAACTTCTCTTGCAACAAGCGGATAGGATTTCCTGTGCTTGTTGGTGCCTTCAATCCTTCCTGTCCTTCTAGAAGAAAAAATATATTTCACCCGCATCACTAAAGAAACAAAATAAGGTTTAAAATTCTACCTAATCTGCGCTGTGCCGTGTGCAGGAGAATAGTTTCAAACAGGATTGAAACTTAAACAGAGTTTATAAATAAGTTCTTTCTTATTTGAACATGGATGATAAATTCATTATAAGTTCCTTGAATGATGACAAATCAAGGGAGATAGCAGAAATTCTCGCAAACAAAACCGCAAGGAAGATTCTTGACTTCTTGTCAGAGCATGAGTCATCGGAAACAGACATTGCAAAATCTTTGAACTTGCCTATCTCAACAGTCCATTACAATATGCAAAAGCTTCTGAAAACAAGGATAGTAGAAATCAAAGACCATTTCTGGAGCGAGAAAGGCAACAGAATAAATATTTATAGTGTTGCAAGGAAGATGATTGTCATTGCCCCAAAATACGCAAGAGGCTATAATGTTCTTAAAAGTATTATTCCCGTGATTATTGTTGCGATATTTGCAATAACACTTATTACTCTTATGTATAATACAAAAATACCGCCCTTGCCAGGCATCCAAAACTCTGCAGAGGAGATTTCAGATTTGAAGAAATTCTCCTCTCTAGGGGAGTTAAGGGATTTTGTAAGGAAAAATGCCGAATTCAAATATTTTGGCTTGTATTATGCAAGAGAACTTACTACCGCTACAGGAACTACTGCTTCAGAATCAGAACCACAAAAAGCAACAGAATTCTCAACAACAAACATACAGGTTGAGGGGGTTGATGAAGCCGATATAGTTAAGAATGATGGCAAATATATCTACACACTTTCTGGAAACAGCATTGTGATTGTTGATGCATATCCGACTGAAAATGCAAAAATAGTTTCAAGGATAAATTTCACAGGAACAGCAAGTGAAATTTTCATAAACAACAACAAGCTTGTTGTTTTTGGCTTTGAGCAGGAGAGTTATGCATATATTGCTGGTTCAGAAGAGATAAAGACAGCAGAAGCAACCCAAAGCATGATTCCTCCGATTTACAGTTCCCCAACAACATTTATGGAAATCTACAATGTTGAAGACAGGGCAAACCCGGTACTTGAAAGAAACCTTTCGTTCAGGGGAAGCTATTATGACTCGAGGATGATAGGGAATTATGTTTATGCAGTGGTTAATCTGCCAGTTATAAACTATAACAATATAATAATGCCGGCATATGCTGAAACTGGCTTGATAAGAGAGGCAAAAGCAACAGACATATATTATTTTGACATTCCAGATGCATCATACAACTTTGTGACAGTTGCAGCAATAAACTTGCAGGATGAAGAAGAAATTTCAACTAAGGTCTTTATGATGGGCAATACGCAGAATATGTATGTTTCTACCGATAACATTTATGTGACATACCAAAAAATCCTTGATGCAAAACACTATAATGAAAAACTCATTGCTGATGTTTATCTTGTTGTTGCTCCAGATGAAATAGCAGACGAGATTCTTAAGGTAAAAGAATCAAATGAAACATATAGCAATAAAGTAGGGAAGATAGGCAATATTCTACAGGGATATATTGAAACTCTTGACACAGAAAATAGATATAAACTCCAGACAAAATTTGAAGAAAAGATGCAGGGATTCAATGAGGAAATAGAGAAGGAGAGGCAGAAAACAGTAATTCATAGAATTTCAGTCAATAAAAATAACATAGAACATGAGGCAGAAGGCGAAGTTCCAGGAAATGTGCTTAACCAGTTCTCAATGGATGAATACAACAATCATCTTAGGATTGCAACGACAACAAGCGGAAGATGGGGAGATAAACAGAGCAACAATGTGTATGTTCTCAATATGGATTTGGAAATTACCGGTAAAATTGAAGGGCTTGCAGAAGGCGAGAAAATATACTCGGCAAGGTTCCTGCAGGACAGGGCATATCTTGTGACTTTCAAGAAAATAGACCCTTTGTTTGTGATAAACCTTGAAAATCCTGAAAGTCCAGAAGTTCTTGGCTACCTAAAAATCCCCGGTTACTCAGATTACTTGCATCCTTATGATGAGAATCATTTAATTGGAATAGGGAAGGAGACAGCAGAGGCAGAGTCAGGCAATTTTGCATGGTATCAAGGTGTAAAAATTTCATTGTTTGATGTGAGTAACGTATCAAATCCTGTTGAAATAGACAAATATGAAGTGGGGGACAGAGGAACAGATTCTTATGCATTGCATGAGCACAAGGCATTTTTGTTCAGCAAATCAAAGAATCTGCTTGTATTGCCTATATTGCTTGCCGAGATAGATAAAAGTCAATACTCCGGTGAGATTTCAGCATGGGCGTATGGTAGGTATGTCTGGCAGGGGGCTTATGTTTTCAGCATCTCAGCAGAGGATGGAATAAAAGTAAAAGGCAGAATCACACATGAAGACAACAAAACAGCAGATTCAAGCAGATATTATTACTGGAATTCAAATTTTGCAGTCAAAAGAAGCTTATACATGGAAAATACACTCTACACCATTTCAGACAGCATGATAAAGGCAAACAATCTGGAGTATCTTGAAGAGATTAACAAAGTCCAGATTTCTTAGAAATTAAAATAATCTTATCTTATTCTCATCTTGCTAATCGGAACCGCCTTGCCTCAAAACTTTGATTATATCTTCCCAGTCTCAATATCCCCGCCAACCCTGCCGAGCTCAAGATTCCCCTTTGCCTTCTCTTCATTCATCCTTGACACAATCACATTGGTCATCTTTTTGCCCCAAACGCCGTGCATGCATCTCTCGCACATGTCAACAACAGAATTGGAATCAACATCTGCCTTGCAGTAAACGCATCTCTTTGCCATTTTTCACTCCTTTTGATTTTTTAACTTTTAAATTCCTAATTTCAAATTTACGATTAAATCTCTCAACTCTCCCAGAAGTCTTTTGGTTTATTTTCCAAAGAAAAGGACTTTTTAAATTTATTTGTTCTGGGCTATAATAAATTTAAAAAGTCCATTAAATAAACAGCAAGGGCTTTTTTATGAAAATTATTGCAATAGGAATTATTAAAAGCCCTGCAAAATTATAAAAGGCCCTTGTAAGAGCCCACTTCTGCTGAAGCTTCGGCTTATGGAAACCCTTAAATTCTGATATTTCTCTTATATAAATATGAAAATAATTCCCATATTATTCTTTTCAATATCTATCCTCCTTCTTACTATCGGGGTTATAGACATCCCCCTATTAAAAAAATCTATATCCCTGCCAGAAGAGAACGCAACAAACATAACCATTAAACAGGATATAACAAATCTAACAGAAGAAAATAAAATAATAGCATTGCCAATTATAGAATATGAATGCCTGAATGACTCTCATTGCAATGATTCAGAGATATGTGTTTACAATAAATGCAAGAATCTAACCTGCGAATTTCCTTATTACGCGCAGGACCATAAGTGCGAGAGATTAGAGTGCATAATCAATGAGGAATGCAGATCAAACCAGTATTGCTCAAAACTCTACAATGTATGCATGAAATTGTATTGCGGTTTTTGCCAATACCCAGAGGATCACCATTGCAAAAGATATTTTTGCTGTGCTGATTATGAGTGTGGCACTAATGCTACTTGTTTTTATCATAAATGCCTGCAGAATCCCTCTGTTATAAAATTCCAAACATTGCTTGCAGGCAACAGGCGCACAACATACAGAACGATATTAGATTACAGCATATTAAGAAATTTTGACATTGGCTTGCTTTTAATCCAAAATCAGAAGGAACTTGACAATGTAAACAAAAATATTCTTTACCTGAATGACATGATTTTTGAAGATTTTCAAAATTATACTATTTTGGCGGTCGCCCAACACGGCAAGATGCCTGCAGATGTCAATTTTAATAGGATATACCAGATTGATAATGTAGTTTATGTAAAGATTGACACTTCAGAAGGCGAGCAAGGATTTACAGATGATGCCTGGCATGTGGTTAAGGTGAGAAGGGATGATTTTACAGAAAAAAACAATCTTATTTTCAAAATCACGCCAACTGGCAAGATGATTGTTGGGGGGGAGGAAATCACTTATACAAGTATCCTCTATCCTGCGGATAAAGATGGCGGGCCATATAGATGCACCAATATAACCCTCTATGAAGGAGAAAGCAAAACAATCAACCTTTACAATAGGGATTACACAATACAATTACTTTGGGTGGAGTCTGCTGGTGGCAAAGAATATGCTACAATTTCTCTAGATGGTAGTCCTAATGTAAGGATGGGAGAAGGCAACAGCACTAAAATAAATAACCTCCAAATTTATGCAGGGGAAATATTCTATACTGGAAAAGAGATACGTCTGTGGGCAACATTAGGCTTATGCTATGAAGATCTTTAGAAACCTTTAAATATCACAAATCCCTGATAAAATCATGAATCTAAAAAGGGGCATTGCAGCAGGCATTTTGCTCTGGGTTTTGATTTTTTTTGAAGTCAGCATCCTGATGTTTGGCTTCAGGTTGAGCGCAGGAACTACCTACTACACAATCCACTACCTTCTGTTGGCAGTGATTGCATATCTTGCAGCATTGTTCTATTTCAAAGGCAAAGTGAAGAGAAGCGCAAAAGAAGGTTTCTTGGCAGGCATAATCATGCTTGTAACAAGTATCATTCTTGATGCAGCCATAACAGTGCCTTTATTTGTCAAGAGCTATGCGTTTTTCCTTGACAAGTATTTGATTGCAGGGCTTGCTGAGACACTTGTGATAGCAATAATTGCCGGCGCAATAAAGCCAAAGAAAGCAAAGAAAACCCCAGCAAGAAAGAAGAGGAAATAGAGAGGTTAATCTCCATAATCTTAGGGATTTTGGGCAGTTTTATCTTTCATAATCTCCATGTATGTCACTTTCCCCCTGATTCTGGATTTTACTGCTTAATTTTTAGCTGAGTCTTTATATCCCAACCCTGCTTCATTGAAGGATTCTCCTAATTATGCCCTTGTTTTCATTTCTTTAAAATATTTGTCCCTGCTCATCTCTTCATAATATTTTTTTTCCCTGTCCCTGAAGAACTTGCATGCAATTCCCTTAACGCCATAAAAAACTCCTGCAGACAAGATGGCAAGAAACCCCCCTCTTTCTGGTTCAGAGAGGCTCATTTTATTCATGTAGTGAAAGTGATTTTCAGCATATGAGGAAACACCAATGGTTGCAAGGTAGGTTAATAGCAGCCCAGAGCCATCCCACACAACCTTGTTTGCGAAACTGTAAATCTTTTCCTGCAATATTTCTGCCTTTGTAGGCTCTTTATCTAACCTCTTTTCAAGCCCTTCCATCAGGAATTCACAGAACCCTAGTATAAATATATTTCTAAAAGAAAGCTATCTTCCTTTTTTCCTGCCTGTCCTCATCAGAACAAGCAGCGCCGCAATCAAGCTTGCCAAGTCCATCCATGGATTCTTGCCGCCGTTAACCAAGCCATTGACAACAAGAACCGCAACACCGATTATGTAAAGCAAGAGGAACAATGGCTTTATGTCTTTATTTCCCTTCCATGAATAAAAAAGCTGGACGAGCCATGCCAGAACTATGACACTCAAGCCAATAGATGAAAGCTCCATTCTGCCTCTTTTTAACTCTCTATAAAATCAGTAAGGATATTTAAATTTTCTCTTTTAGAGATTACAAAAATTTTTATATCAACTTGTCCTGTTTGATATATGGCAGCAGGCAGGAAAAAGCAGAAAGGGGGGATTGTAAACAACTCTGTGAAAATTTATAAGAAACACACAGCCATCCATGCCTTTGCATACCTCCTAGGGGCAATGCTCCTCTCATTGCTGGCAGTCCAGGCCTTTTTGTACATCCGTTTTGTGCTTGGAAATGACATTGTCCTGAGTTTGAGCGCAGACAAGAACGATATCTCACTTGAGCATGGCCAAAATGCAACTCTCAATCTGGACATAAAAGGCATCGCTAATCCCTTGTGCAGGATAGAGTGCAATTCAGAATTCTTTGACATAAGCGGGAATAAGAGTGTTGAGGCAGAGCAATTCAGGACAATCTCCCAGGTTGCCAGAAAAAAGGCATATACCCTGAAGGAAATGCCTATAGGAACAGGGCAGAAACTTTATAGGTTCAGCATTACGTGCGGCACTATAAAGGGCTTTCTCTGCCATACTAGGGGAATGCCAACAACGAGAAGCATTCTTGTTACAGCAGAATACAGCTTGAATGAAGAAGAAAAGGCAGTTAAGAACAAGCTGAAAAAAGAAATAGAAAGCAAGGCAGTTCTTTTTCTTGATGCAAATGAGAGCCTTGAAAAACTTGATTCTGAGATTGGCAGATACAGCAATACCTTGACAATAGCCGGCTTTGGAAAATCACTTGAAGAAGCAAGGGGCAGGGCAAGACAAACAGCAGAATTCCTTGACGATTTGCCTGGATTATGGCAGCAGCAGGACTTTTCAGCATTAAGCGGCAAAATCATCCAATTGATAAGCAGGATAAATGAATTCCAGTCAGCATCCACAGAATTGAATGAAATTTTTATTGCAAATATCTCCCTTTACAATGCACTTGCTGAAAAACTTTTCCTGCAAAAGCAAAAACTTGAGATTTTGAAAGAGAAAGAGCTCAATGAGACGCATGCTTTGGAGCTTGCAGGAATCATAAGGGATTTCAACCAGAATATCATTAGATTTGCATCTGAAACGGGCTTAGCAGAAAAAGGGAAAATAGCTGGAGATATCTCAGGAATCAATCTGCAGAAATTCAGCGATGCAGTTTATGGAAACGAAACCAAAGAAAAGGCAAATGAAACCATTATTTTCGGGATAGAAAAGATAACCCTGAACCTGACAGCAGAAAAACAGCAATTCGTTCTTGAAGAGCCAAAAACAGAATGCTGCGTTTTTGGCAAGTGCAGGGAGTGCAGTTTCAGCAAAAAGGCATATCCTGTAATTTTCCTGCATGGGCATGATTTCAACAAGGGTGTTTCTGCATTCTACAGCCTGAATGCATTTTCAGAGCTGCAGAAAAAGCTTGAGGAAAATGGCTATATCAATGCTGGAGAAATCTCCCTCTCAACAGCAAAAAGAAAAGATTCTGGAATGCTTGGCTTGAGCGGGATGCCTGTAACATTCAGGGCAAGCTATTATTTTGATGTTTTCAAGATGAGGGGGACATACATCCCTGTGCAGACAAAAAGCGAGAGCATTGAGACATATTCAATAAAGCTGAGGGATATAATCGAGAATGTGAAATATGAAACATCGCAGCAGAGGGTTATAATCATTGCCCACAGCATGGGCGGCTTGGTTGCAAGGAAATACATGCAGCTTTTTGGCAATTCCAGCATAGAGAAGCTTGTTCTTGTCAATGTCCCTAATAAGGGAATAACAGGCAACGCAGCAAAATATTGCTCAATGTTCGGGGCTGATTTGGAATGCAGGGACATGAATTCAGACAGTCTGTTCCTCAACAAGCTCAATGCAGAGGCAACAGAGGCGGGGATTTACAATATTATCGGAACGGGGTGCAAGATGGAAGAAAGCATTGGCGATGGAATTGTTCTTGAGGAGAATGCTTTTCTTGAAAATGCAGATAACTACATGATAAAAGGAACTTGTTCAGGCACAAACCTGCTGCATGGCGAGCTGCTTGATATAAGCAAGCATCAGGAATTCTATGACTTGATCCTTGACATATTAAAGGGCTGAATTGGGCAAAATATATAAAATGCAGGAATGGCATTCCTGAATGGCTTCATGCAGGAAAGTAGCTTTGGTTAAGGGGGAAAACAGATACAGCAATACATATAATGCATTAAACCTCATCAAGCCGGATTTGGAAAAACTGAAAAACGCAAAAAAAATCCTAATCAAGCCGAACCTTACTGCAAGTTCTAACGAATATGCCAACACTAACGCAAGGACTATTGAGGCAGTAATAGATTTCATAAATGAAAATTTTCATGGAAAGGAAATTTCAGTATTTGAGGGCAGCGGAAGCGCGTATTACGAGCATATAACAACAAGAGACGTGTTTGAAAAATTTGGGTACGCTGAACTTGAGAAAAAATACAAGAATGTAAGGGTTGAGGCAATTGAGGACTTTTCAGAATATGCGCCTCTTGAGATAAATTCAATTGCAGGAAAGGAAACTGTTAATATTGTGAAGCATCTTTCTGATTTTGATTACAGGGTTTCTGTTGCAATCCCCAAGACGCATAATTATGCAATAGCCACTTTCGGCATAAAGAACATGGCTGGTCTGATAAGGCAGCAGGACAAGTCACTGATGCATGGGCTGAGAACTCCGAGCGCACCAAATGCCAAGACAATATTCACCTATGTTCCCACATCAGCAATCTCGTGGATGAGAAGGAGGATGCCCGGGCTTGTAAACCTGCTTTTCAAGAACTCAATGTCTTATCTGAAGGCAACGAAGGTTATTCACCATAACATCGCTGCAATGGCAAAAATGACATGGCCTGACTTGGTTGTTCTTGATGGCTTATACTGCATGGACGGCAATGGCCCTGTTGACGGCTTTCCTGTAAAAATGGATTTTGCAATAGCATCTGCAGATGCACTCAAGGCAGATTGTCTTGGAGCAAGAATAATTGGCTTGAATCCAGATAATATTGGCTATCTGCACTACTTAAGCAAGGAAAATCTTGGGGACATGTCACTTGAAGGGCTTGTAGGCAGCAAAATTGAAGATGTCAGGAAAAAATTCAAGATGCATCCAACATACCCAATCCAGAAAAGGTGGAATGAGCTGTAAAATTCAGCTTTTCGGGTATGCAATTGTCAAAAGTTCTTTCAGCATTTCTGTATTCTCCTCTCTCAGCTCTGAAATATGATATGCAATATCCTTGAATTTCTTGTCTGAGAAAACATCCTCATAGGCATCAAGAAGGCATTTTAACTCAGTTATCTTGCAGTAGTTGGAAAGGAGGAAATCTGCAGTAAAACTGTCAATCTTCCCTGTTTTATAAATGCCGGCTGTTATAGATTTCCTTAGTTCCTGGTTCTGCTCCATCTCGCCAACAAGCCTTAATATTTTTTCATCCAGATTTTTTTGGCAGTCTGTCATCTTGTCCCTTTCTCCTTTGGCATTAGCTCTGTGATTATATCCCCTATTTTTTCAATGCAAAATAACATTCCAAATCTTTATAAACCACCAAAATCCCCCCTTAATACTTCTTTTAGACAATTGGAGATCAGAATGAAGGTTTTTAAGGAATATTTGTCAAAGCTCGAACACAAGACGGAGTATGCAGAGGAGATTTTTCTAGAGGAGCATGTGCTTAATATGACTCCGGACATAAACAGGAAATTCTATAAACTTGCGCAGGCAGACAAAAAGCTGGCAGTTGCAATTGAGCATCTACATAATTATAATGATATCAAGGAGAATAAGTCCTTGACAGAACTGCTGCATATTGTTCTCTTGCCTTACAACAACAGGACAATCCATATAGATAACAGGGAGCGTGATTATTCCGGACTTGCGAAAATGCTTTCATCCTGCAGGAACATGGATTTTGTCGCGGGATACAAGCACAATCTCTTTGAGCCATTAAGCATTGAGATGTGGGAGAAATATAACCCATCAGTTGAGGAAAGGATGGTTTTGTATGCATTGGACACAAGAAACAAGGGAACGGAAAAAAATAAAAGGGAAATAGAGGCAATAGAAAATGCAACAGAAATGCTCGGCACTCTCGTAGCAAAGAAAAGGAAAAGATACAGCCAGTATGCTGCAAGGGATTATATTCTAGCAAGCAAAGACGGACTTCACGCAAGGCCTGCATCTTATATAGCAAACTTCATGAAAAAACTGCAAGGAGATGCATGGATAAGGACAGATAACATGGAAGTCAATGCAAGAAGCATTATGGGGCTGTTAATGCTTGCAGCAACAAAAGATAAGATGGTTACAATCCTTTACAAGCCAAAGCAGAATGCAGGAGAATTCTACAGAAAGTTTGAATCCGCACTGGTTGGCAGTTTGCTGAGAGAAGCAGATTGCAAACCCAGCACAACCCTGCTTGTTCCAGCTAAGATTGGGCAGGAATAAACTCATTTTTGCTATCATTAACGCAATTCCGCAATCTTTTTAAACAACAAGTGCATTTTAAGGATGAGGGGTGATTAGACACCTCAGCGATTTCTGAGGAATTTTATTGAGCAAGGAGAGAAGAAAATGAAGCCAGCAAAAGAAAACAAGGCAAAACTCGGCAAGAAAACAATTCTCGAAGCAATCAGGGGGAAAGTGACATACATGGACAGCATAAAGCCAAAACTCCAGGCATACAAAACAGGAACAAACAGGAAAGCAGACAAGATACTAAAAGAGACATATGAGCTTGTTTCCAACTATGAGATGCAGATGCCAAGGAGAATAAAAATAGAGGAAGGCATACTTGGGCTCGAGGGCTTGCTGTAGGCATTTATTAATGGTAAATCCTTGGGAGAGAAAATAAAATCTAAAAATGATAAAGGCCGTTGTTCTTGCAGGCGGAAAAAGCAAAGCAACCCTGGACGACCTGCTTAACAGGATTATAGAATACCCTTTCTATCATGAGTGGTACCTATTCGGCAAATACAAGCCATTAATAAAAGTGGGTGGGGAAATTGACGGGATTAAAAAAAGGCGCCCAGTGATAGAATACACACTGCATTCATTGACAGCATCAAGGAATGTTGACGGCATAATTGTTGTTGGCGACAAGGAAAAACTTGAAAGAGGATTGGATATAAGCCTGAAAACCTATGCGGAGAAATGCAGGTTTGTGCAGCAGGTTGGGACATTAAAGCAGAATGCATATCATGCCTACAACGCAGCAGGCAGGGCGGGGCATACCCTTTTCATAACTGCAGATGCTCCATTGTCAACAAGGCAGGGCATTGACAATTTTATTAATGCATGTGAAAAAGATTCTGGAAATTATGACTTATTCTATCCAATAATAAGCAGAAAACATCTTCATAAATATGAAAAACTCTATAAATTGAGGGCATATTTTTGGGTTACTGACGACATAACAAACAATAAAGATGAATTTATGATCAAGGGCATGAGGGGATTCAGGATTTCAAACATGGTTATCGCAAACCCTGAAAAAATACAAAATCCAGAGTTCATGGATTTTGCATACAGTGCGAGAAAATTAAGAAATCCGCTGAATGCGTGCAAGCTGGGCTTGCTGTGCTGGCGGGAAATTTTTAAATATGCAAAAGGCAAGCTGAAGCTGTCAGACATACAGGAAAAAGTTTCGCAGGTTTTGGGCACAAGGTTCAAATTTGTAGAGATAGAAGATGCACTCTCCTCCCTTGATGTTGATGCCGAAGGCGATGAGAAAAATATAGAGCAGATAAACGGCTTCAAGGAGCCGCAATCATTTTAAATCCCCATGCATTATTGCAAATATGCCCCTGATAAATATTGAGCAGGCAATAGAAGATTTCAGAAAAGGAGGATTTCTTATTCTTGTGGATGATAAAAGCAGGGAAAATGAAGGCGATTTTGTTTTGGCAGCGGAATATGCAACAGCAGAAAAAATAAATTTCCTGACAAAGCATGCAAGAGGCTTGATCTGTGTGCCTGTTGAACAGGAAAGGGCGGCAAAACTCTGCCTGGAACAGATGGTTGAGAGAGAGAAGAACACATCAATGCATCATTCTGCATTTACTGTTTCTGTTGATGCAAGGCAAGGAACAACGACAGGCATTTCAGCATATGACAGGGCAGAAACAATTCTCAAGCTTGCAGACAAAAATGCAAAGCCAGAGGATTTCACAAAACCAGGGCACATTTTCCCATTGCAGGCAGAGAAAGGGGGTGTCCTGAAAAGGGCAGGGCACACAGAAGCGGCAGTTGACTTGGCAAACCTTGCCGGCTTGAAGCTGGCAGCAGTTATCTGCGAGATTTTAGCTGAAAATGGCAGAATGGCAAGGATGCCTGAATTAAAAAAAATAAGCAGCAAGCACAACATTAAAATTGTTGCAATAGCCGATTTGATAAAATATCGCCTGAACAATCAAACACTTATTTACAGAACTGCTGAAGGCATAAATTTTCCAACTAAATACAGCAAAGATTTCAAGTTAATGGCATATGGCACGACAATCGATGACAATATTCATTTTGCGTTGATACACAAGAAAAGCAATCTTGAAAATGCCCTTGTCAGGGTGCATTCAGAGTGTTTTACAGGCGAGACATTAAAGTCAGAAAGATGCGACTGCGGCAGGCAGCTTGAAATTGCCATGAATAACATTGCAAAGGAAAAAGGAATTCTATTATACATGAGGCAGGAGGGCAGAGGCATTGGCTTGTTAAACAAGTTAAAGGCATACAAACTGCAGGATGCAGGCATGGACACAGTTGAAGCCAACAAGCATCTTGGCTTTGAGGCAGACTTGAGGGATTATGGAATTGGCGCTCAAATTTTAAAGGACATAGGAGTTAAAAAAATCAGATTGCTGACAAACAATCCAAAAAAGATAGTTGGATTGGAGGGCTATGGCATTGAAATCACAGAGAGGATACCCTTAACAACCAAGCCAAACAAATTTAACCGGGCATATCTTGAAACAAAAAAGAAAAAGATGGGGCATTTATTATAACCCCCTAAAAACAATTTTCATCCAAAAATCTTGCAAGAGATTTTCTGATACACAGATGGCAGATAAAAAAAGGAGTGAGGATATAGGTGACATGAGTGCAGGAAACATTATCCAATTTCTCAAAGAGAATAATATAGATGATTTTGAGTATTGCGAAAATGACAGGAAAATTGCAGTAAAATATCAGGCTGCTGGAAAAACAGCCCAGAAAGAACAGGCAAAACAGCAGGAGACAAAACCAGAAAAGATGCAGGCAGAAACAAAAAACCTTCCTGAATTTTACATCCTGAAATCCCTGCATGTTGGCTACTGCCATCTTCAAGGCAGAAGTAAGGGCAGTGAGGAAATTGAGCAATTTGCAGAGCCATGCAAAAAGGGGGGCTTAGAGGATATTCTTGGGATAGTAAAATGCATGAAAGGGCAAATCCAATATGAAATCAAACTTTGCGATTATAAAGATTTTTCAGGCAGTTATGGAATAGTTGAGGAAATTTTTGTTGAACATGAACAGGCAGTTGAATACGGAATGCCATTGATGAAAATCAAGCCATGCTTGGAATAGTTAATCTTTCTTATTTTCTTGTGGCAAGAGCATATAATGCATGCCCTTGGCATAAGCCAGTGTCATAAATTGCCTTTCCCACCCTTTCTTTTATTGTGTATGTTGTTTTACACACCCAACAGTCATCTTTACAAAAAACAGGATGTCTTATCAGATGCAGGGCTCTTTTATGCTCTTCTTTGGTCAGCCCAATTTCAATATAGGCATTCTTATAAAGAATCTTTTCAAGTTCAGAATTCTCCTCTTTGACAAGTATAGGATTGATTGGCATTTTTAATCTCCGAAGATTTTATTTCTTAGTCTTAAGATCTTTATTAATCTTGTGGAATAGTTAATCTTTTAAATGATCAATTCCTGCTTTTTTAGGCAAGCGGGTTAGCTGGCTTTCGGAGCCCTGCTGTAACAGGCAAGTTTTTCCTTGAATGAAAAACGGGTTTCTGAGGAAGGTCCGCCCACACTGTCTCTGCGGAGACAGCAGCAGCCAATCATTAAATGGTGTGGGGGTGATTTCACATCGTGAGGGATATGCCGTGAGGTATGGCTCTGGCACAGAAACGGCACAGCTGCTTTTGAGCAATGAACCTGAAGTGAGCAAAGAAAAGGCAGAATTGATGAAACGGCCACCCTTGGCTTGTGCAAGTGCGAAGCACGCTCAGTCAAATGTCAGCAATAAAGAACCAAGGTTCCCAAGAAAATCCAAGGGATTTTCTGGGCCCGAAAATCAGGCAAGGCTCACCGAGGTGAGAATCACAAGATTTTCGTGGCTTTAGAATTCCTAGATACAGGAGTTCTTTAGAACTCCTATTCTTTATACAAAAGGCGGCCTATTGCCCGCTTGCCCTTTTTTTCTTTTATGCGGGAGAATTGTTAACTTATAATTTTCCAGATAAAAATATTTTTATACCATCCTGCCATGCAAAAAACATGAAATTAGCAAAAATAATTAGAAGCCAGGGCATAACGAGCGCGGTTGCGATAGGGCTGTTGCTTTCCTCATACCTGTTCACGGTTGCCTATAACATCTCAGCGGGCAAGTTCGGAGAGATATCTGCAATGGCAAGAACCTTCATGTTTCTCACAATCCTTTTTTTATTCCTCTTTCTGATAGGATTTATAGCATTTCTGGTTTCTGTTTTCAAGCTCAATGAAGTCAGCGATATATTCATGAATCCCGGCAAGGTAAGCACAATATCCATAATCCTCCTTTTATGCTCCTACCTTTCAACAGTGATGAACAATTTCACAGCCAGGATTTTTGGGGAGCTCTCGTCACTAGCCCAGATTTTCTTCTATTTAGGCATAGTTTTTATTGTCTTTTTTGTTGTGGCTTTCTTGGCAATGCTTGTCTCTCTTTCAAACAAGTTCCTGTACAGGAAGATATAAAGAATCAGCTTACAGCAGATGGTTTTCAGCCAGGTAATTCTTCACTGCCCTGTCAAAAGATTCAGCCAATTTTTCCTCTCTCCTTTTCTCCCTTCTTTTTATAGAATCGCAGTTAGGAATAAGGGAGAATTCCACCCCTTCATAAAAAGCAACGGCAAATTTTGAATTCCTGCACAATGAAGAGCCAATCTTATACTCAAAAATCCCAGCAGAACCGAGATATTGTTTTACATCCTTCAGATTGGGGAGAACTCTCTCATCGCTCTTGGCAATGTTTTTGCAAATATTAAATATATCCTCAAGTATTTCCTGTGTCAATTCATCAATCCTCATCTTAATCAGTCAGAAATTGTCAAGAAACTAAAAGTTATAAACCTTCTTGATTAATGTTCAATTTGATAAATTCAAGCAATCCTCAGGAATATCTTTAAATTAGGAAGATTTAAAACTTTATTCTCTCTGATTTTTTAGATGGAGCAGTAGCTCAATGGGAGAGCACATGGCTGAAGCTTTCTCTTGACAAGAGAAACCTTGGAAAGAGAACATAAGCAGATACCATGGGGTTCGGGGTTCGATCCCCCGCTGCTCCATATTTATATGCTCATTTCTCCAGGATTTAATAACCAGTGTGCTTTCCTTGATTTCAGCCTTCAATTCCTGCCCCTCTTTTCACTTCAATCTTTCTACAATGTTTGGATGTACAACCAAGACCGGCTTTGCGTATTCTACCTCACCTACTTTTCTAGAAAGTTGTATCAGCTTACCAATCAGCCTATATCCTCTTTCTGATGAAAGCATCTTGTCTTCACCCCCATAGCCATTATAATAATAGAAAATAATAACACAAAAAGTATGTAAAATCTCGCTTTCTATACCAAATCTTGCTATAAAACGAATGTTTATCTCGCTTAATAGTTGTTAAACTCAATCGTGAGCCAAAGATAAAGAGTAAAAAGTTAGTAAAGAGGACACTTTAAATTAATATGGCTCACAACTTTGATTTTTTGCCTTCGGCATCGTTGCACTAAAACTCAATCCCCAAGTATTCTGGAGAAACTAACAGCTACGCATATGTTATCCCAGACGCTAACTTTACAGCCCAGGATTTAGCAAATTTTATAAACACCATTTTCCTTCAAGAGGAAGAAAAAGAGGGAAAATGGCAGACTATAAGGCGCTTGCAGAAAGAGTGGATTTATCTAAGTTAAGGTGGCTTGAAAGGAGATTTCTGCAGCTTGCCGATCCTGTAAATCTCTTTTTGCATCTTATTGGCATAATAATCATTGTATATGGATTGTGGATAAATGTTTTGTGGTGGGTTGTTATAGGCATAATCATCCTTCTTATCGGGCATGCATATGTAGAAAGTAAAAGGAAACAACCAGCAAAAAAAGGCAAGAAAGCTGCATTAGAACTCAGTATAAGCACAATTGTTATAATAGTTATGGCAGTGACAATGCTGATTTTAGGCCTGGTTCTTATAAGGACAATAATGTGCGGGGCATTAGTCACATCTTTGGATTTGACGCAGAAAATGAAGGACCAAATCAACAAGCTGTTCCAGGAGACAGGGAATGATGTTATATTGCTGCAAGGGCCAAACAATCTTGTCAGCATCCCTCCAGGAGAGCCATCTGCGGTGTGGTTTGCATTCAAGCCAAGTGTAGAGACAGAATACAATTACAGGTTTGAGATAACCCTGCCTGATAGATACAAGAGAGCCCCTTATAACCTCAGGGAAACAACAGTAGAATCCTGGTTTACTACGCCTTTATCTGGAAAAGATGTCGTGGGTGTTCTTGGAAAGGAAAAGAACCTGATGATAAAGCCGCCAAAAGACACCCCTAGCTTTGAATTCACCTTAAAGCTTAAGGTAGGCAACCTTGACAGGGTAGAAACCCAGATTGAAGTCAAGAAGCAGGACTGGGCTTATAAGGCATTCTGCTAAATCATGCCTTGTAAATTCTAGGATTTTATTCTTCAATCAGCTAACATTTTTAAATAAATTTAGATTAACAGCAGTATGAAAATTCTCGCAATCGGCGATTTCCATGGAAAATTTCCTGCAAAATTGAAAGCAAGAATCAGGAAGCTGGATTATGATTTAGTTTTATGCACAGGAGATTTAGCAGACACAAACAAGTTGAGAGATTTAATATTCAAAAATTGGGATACACTTAAAGATAAAGAGCTTGAGGACATTTTACCAAAAAAATTCTTTAAACAGATAACGGTAAAAGCGATAAACTCAATGCAGCCAATAATAAACCAGCTTTCCTCCCTTAAAAAACCAGTTTATCTTGTCTATGGCAATGGGGATTACCCTTCATCCAAAACAGGCAAATTCAAAGCTAAGTCATTGAATTCAAGGTTAAAAAAGAGCAGAAAAATAACCCTTCTTACCAGAAAATTGCTGGTTATTAGCAATTACGGAATTTTAGGCTTTAGCGGATACAAACCCTTTGAGGCTGAAAAGAAAAAGAGAAAATCAAAAAAAGAGAAAATCAGGATTAAGAGAGCAAAAAAAGAATTTGAAAATCTATTTAAGAAATTCAATAATAAGAGAAGATTAATAGTTCTTTTTCACGACCCGCCATATAATTGCAAGCTAGACAAGATTACAAACAAAAAAAGCCCGCGTTACGGGAAGCATTATGGCGACAGAATATTAAAAAAAGCAATCAGGAAATACCATCCATTGATTGTAATCTGCGGGCACATGCATGAATATCAAGGAAAATGCAAAATAGGAAAAACAACAGTGATAAATCCTGGAGTGGCCTATGAAGGCAAGGCTGCATTGATAGAACTGGAAAATGAAAGGATTAAAAATATAAAATTCCTCAAATAAAATCTTTTCTATGCAACAATCTTCTCTGCAAGCATCTTGTCAGTTTCTCTTGAAATGACTTTCCAGTACAGTTTCATAAAAATCTGAATTTCGGGATTTTCTGCATTCAGCTTGAACATCTTCGCCTTTCCCACAACACGGGTTTGTTTTACTATTCCTCTCTTCACAAACTCCTGCCAGAATTGTTTTAGCGTTGTGTAGCCTATTTCAGAGTTCTTTGCTATTTCTTTCATACTGTAGTCATACTCCTGAAATGTTATAAGAAAATCCAGAACCCTGAGTTTGGGATTGTCCCCATATACCTGCAAGAATATTGATTTTGCCATATTTTCTATAAAAAACAGGAGTTTATAAAGTTTTTGGTAATGTCCCTTAAAGGACAGTTAGATTTATATGCCAAAAAACCATAAAATCTTATGGTTAAAATATTAAGGAGTGAATATATAAATATCTCGAGGGTTCTCATCAGAAAGCTTTACAAATCTGGATGCTGGGGCAAAGGCTCTCTTTATGAGGATGAACTTAAAGACGGCTTTCCGCAAGAAGAAAAGGGCAAGGTGCTTGTTGTTGCACATGCTCTCATCAAGCAGGGAATCCTATGCAAAAAACCAAAAAAGTATGGCTTTAAGTATTATCTTAATATGGAAAGAAAAAATAAAATAGATGAAATTTTAGGTTTGAGGAAGATGCAAGGAAAAGAATAAAAAAGGTTAAATTCCTTAAATAAAAATGCCCAAATTAACAGAAAAGAAAAAGACAAGCCAGAAATTGCCAAAGGAAGCGAGAAACTCCCTGAATAAAAGGCAGGAGGAAATAAAGCAGCTTTCAAAAGCAACAGAGAAAAAAGAATTAATTTATCTCTACAACACGCTGACAAGAAAAAAACAGCCATTCAAGCCAATCCAGAAAGGCAAGGTGGGGGTGTATTCATGCGGGCCGACTGTCTATGATTACGCCCATATAGGCAATTTAAGGACATACATCTTCAACGACATCCTCAAAAGGGTCCTGGCTTACAATGGCTATGAAGTGAAGCATGTCATGAACATAACAGATGTTGATGACAAGATAATCAAGAAAGTCCAGGAAGAAAAAATTTTCCTGCAGGAGCTTACCCATAAATATGAAACAAGCTTCTTCAATGATTCAGCAGAATTGAATATCGTAACCCCGGACATAAAGCCAAGAGCCACAGAGCACATTCACGAAATGGCAGAACTGATAAAAAAACTCCTAAAGAAGGGCTATGCATACAAGACAGATGACGGAATATATTATTCTATTTCAAAATTCAAGAAGTATGGCAAGCTCTCAAACCTGAAATTGAAAAATCTCAAGGCAACATCAAGGATAGAAGCAGACACTTATGAAAAAGAGCAGGCAAATGATTTTGCATTATGGAAATTTTTCCAGGAAAAAGACGGCAATATCTCCTGGAACACAGAATTTGGAAAAGGCAGGCCAGGCTGGCATATTGAATGCTCGGCAATGTCAATGCGCTATTTAGGGGAGCATTTTGACATCCATACCGGAGCAGTAGACTTGGCATTTCCCCATCATGAAAATGAAATTGCGCAGAGTGAAGCTGCTACTGGAAAAAAATTTGTGAATTACTGGCTGCATGCAGGATTTTTGAAACTTGCAGAAGGCAAGATGTCAAAATCTCTGGGCAATATAATAACACTGCAAATACTGAAGGACAAGAATTTTGAGCCCCTGCATTACAGATACCTCTGTTTGACGACACATTATAGGGATGAGCTTGCGTTCACATTTGAAAACCTGCAGAATGCAAAAAATTCATATAACAGCATTAAGAATAAAATCAAGGAAATCAAGAGAAACATGGATATAACAGGAATAAGAAGCCAGGAAGTGCAGAAATCCAAGCAGGAATTTTTGAGAGTGATAAACAATGATTTGGACATGCCAAAAGCAATTGCATTGCTTCATGCAATGCTTAAAAATGAGAACTTAAAAAATTCAGAAAAATATGCCCTGCTTCTTGATTTTGACAAGGTTTTTGGCTTGCAGCTTGACAAGGAGGAAAAACCAATAACAGTCCCGGATGAAATCAAGAAGATTGTTGAGGACAGGGAAAAATCAAGAAAGGCGGGGATGTGGCAGGTTGCGGATTCTCTCAGAGAAAAACTCAGGGAAAAGGGCTATGCTGTTGATGATACTGAAAAAGGGCCTGAAATAAGGAAGGTGTAAAACAAGAAAGAAAAATGGAGGAAGATAAAGAGAAAAAAGAGCTGGAAATTTACCAAGGGAAAAATCTGCTTAGGGAGAAAGTGCTTTACAAGTCTAGGGGGATTATTGTGACTGAATTGAAAGATAGCTATTTAGCAAGGGTTCATATATTGCCTGAAGCAAAAAATAATTTTAAGTTTAAGACGAGGAAGAACAGTTTGGAAGTAAGTATCAGCAAGAAGGCAGAGAGAAAGGAAGAGGATGATGGCTATCTTTTTATGGAAAGGATAGAAGGAGGCATGAGCAGCAGTATTTATCTTGATAGGGATATTAATGTGGAAAAAGTAAAGTCAGATTACAGAAATGACATTATGACAATAACAATGCCAAAGAAAAAATGAACTGGCTGAAGCATATTTTAATAAGTTTTATTTTTGCATTTTTATATTCACTAATTTCATGGAGCATAAATCCAAAAGCGATTTTTATCCTGATTTTTGGTGCAATACTAATTGATGCAGACCACATAATAAATGATATTGCCGCAGGCAGAATCAAGAAGCCAAGAAAGATGATTAAAAGATGGTTTAGGAATGCAGACAGGCACACAGGGGAGTTCCATTTCCTGCACAACATAGAGTTTCTTCTAGCAATCTTCATGCTTGCCCTATACAGCAGGATATTCCTCTATTTTTTCCTTTCCTTTGCCTTGCACATAGCAGCAGATTACTACATGAAAGTCAGGCAGACAAAATCTTTCGGCATCAAGGATTTTTCAGTAGTTCTCCGGCTTCTTAATATGGAAAACAAGAAATAATAGAAAAATACCCCTTGTCTATAATTTCCCTTCCAAACCTTTGTCAATCTTTTCTAACTTTTCTTTTGCATAATTTATTACTCTCTTGCTTATATCCTTAAACCCGAGCTTGGATGCAACCCATGTAATGCCAGCTAATGCTGTTGACGTCTTGGGATGTTGCTGGAACATTCCGCTTTCAATGCTGCCGGAAGGAATGTGGTTCATTCCCCAAAGCAAAATGTCATAGGATTTGTTAAGCAGAAAGGGATAAATGCCGCTTCCAGCATTCGCGAGTTCAATAATTTTCTTAGGGATATAATCGTCTATATTCATATAAACATAAAGCAAACAACCTTTAAAAAAACTTTCTTAGAGCCTTCTTGGAAAGAAGCCTCTGGAAGAAACGAAAGAAACCTTGGAAAGAAAGAAAAATAATTCACAAGAATTAAAAAGAACACTTTTTCTAACCTTTTATTATGAAGCTTGGGGCAAAAATATTCTTGAAAAGGGACATAGATTTTCTTGAAAAGGTAATAGACCAAATTGATTTCATAGAGACAATAGCCATCCACAGCCAGGATTACAGCTTTCTAAAAAAATACGGCAAGAAGATTGTTATCCACGCAGAGCACCAGAGCTTTGGCCCAAATCCTGCAGACAGCATGAAATCCAAGAGGAATTTAGAATCAATCACCTTTGCTTTGGAACTTGCGGATGAATTAAAAGCAAGCAAGGTAATATGCCATCCGGGGATTATATCAAATAAAAACTGCAATGAAAAAACCGCAATAAATTTTTTTAAGAAAATAAATGATGAGAGAATCCTTATAGAAAATCTGCCCTTGCTTGATTACAGAGGCAGGGCAATAGATGCTTTATGCTCTTTGCCAGAACCAACTGCAGCATTCTTGGAAAAAAGCAGCAAAAAACTCTGTTTTGATATTTCACATGCGATAATATCAGCTCTTGCAAAAAACAGGGCAGATTACAATGAATTTTTAACTCCCTACCTTGCCCTTAACCCTTCACATTTCCACTTTTCAGATATTCTATTAAACAAAAAGAGAGACCACCTGCATTTTGGTGAAGGCAATCTCGACACAGATTATTACAGGAAACTCTTTCAAAATAATGCAGAAGTAACGCTTGAAACGAGAAATAACGCAGCAAAATTGCTTGACGACATAAAAATCCTAAATCCTAGGGAAATCAGCAACCGTCTATATATACACGAGATTCTCCCAGATAGTTCTTAAATGATATCTCCCCTGTCTTTTTGTTGTAATCTTGCATATACTGGGGCAGAACAGGAACCTTCCCCCCCCCTTCAGGCAAATCAACGACATAATGGGGAACAGCCATTCCAGAGATATACCCCCTCAGACCCCCCATAATCTCCATCCCATCCCTGACTTTTGTCCTGAAATGATTTGTGCCCCTTGTCAAATCTGCCTGGTAGATGTAGTAGGGCTTTACCCTCATCACGAGCAGTTTTTTCATTAATTTAGCCATGATTTTCCCATTATCATTGACGCCTTTCAACAGCACAGTCTGATTTCCAAGCGGGATTCCAGCATCAGCAAGCATCTCGCATGCTTTCCTGCTTGCTTCAGTTATTTCGTTTGGATGATTAAAATGCGTGTTGATGTATAGGGGGTGATATTTTTTCAGCATCTCGCATAGAGAGGAAGTTATTCTTTGCGGCAGGGTGCAAGGCACTCTTGTGCCTATACGAATAATCTCAATGTGCCTTATTTCCCTTAAGCTTTTCAGTATCCATTCCAACTCATCGTCTTTGAGCAGCAGTGGGTCTCCTCCAGAAAGGATAACATCCCTCACTTCAGGATGCTCCCTGATGTAATCTATCCCTTTAAGTATCTGTTCTCTTGTCATTGTCATATAAGGCCTGCCAACCTTTCTTTTTCTTGTGCAGAATCTGCAATACATCGCGCATTTATTTGATACGAGCATTAGTACCCTATCAGGATATCTGTGAGTCAAACCAGGAAAAGGAGAAAATTTCCTGTCATCTTCATGAAGCGGGTCATCAAATCCAAAGTCATCCTCAACCTCAAGAATGTTCGGGATGCATTGTTTCCAGACCGCATCATTCTTCCTCCTTACAAGGGAGAGATAGTAAGGGTTGATAAACAGGGGATATTTTTTTGAAACAACATCAATTTGCTGCTTATCAATCTCTATCTTGCATATTTTTACAAGCTCTTCGCTATTGCTGATTCCTTCTTCTAGAATTTCCTCCCAAAATTCCTTCTCTATAGAAACTTGTTTGTGAGAAAAACTTCTGCTATCCTTCATTGGTGAGTATACTGGCCCTGGAAAAACAAAGAACCATTAATGGTAAATTCATTTTTTATTTGATTATGATATCTTTATTCTATTGATTAGAGCTATTTTTTAAATCTTTTTCAATTATAATCGGAAATAAAATGCATAACTTATATATAAACTTTGTTTTTTAACTTTGCAATGATTAAAACAAGGATTTTTATTTCTTTTTATAAATTTTCTTCAATTTCTGGTATCTTTCAGCTGCAGAATCAACGATTGTGTTGATTAAATCAGCATATGTCATGCCTGCGAGGTTTGCCTGCCTTGGCAGGATATATGAAGGGTCAATGCCTGCGATTGGATTCAGCTCAAGGACATATGGCTTTCCTGTCTTTTTATTCACCCTTATTTCCATTCTGCACCAGTCCCTGCAATTGCATGCATTGTATGATGCAACCGCCATGTTTTCCAATTTAGCTTTAAGTTCATCTGAAATCTGCGCCAATCTTGCGCCGCCCTTACCAGCGCGCTCTACATTGTATTTCCTGTGCATTTTCTTCAGCAGGGGAATAACTGCCTCATCAGGCTCAAACAATGCAATCCCCTTGGGATCGAGATAAAATCTTTCCATTATAGGGAGAACTTTACTCCGGCTGCCATTGCCTAATATCCCGATTGAATATTCTGTCCCTTCAATGAACTCCTCAACCAGAACTTCCTGCCCGTATTCCCTGACAAGAAACGCAGCCTGCTTTCTCAGTTCAGATTTATTATACACAACAGATTTTTCTGATATCCCCTTGCTTGAGCCCTCGTGATTTGGCTTGCATATCAAAGGAAACTTCATTCCTGAATCAAGCTTCTCAATGCCTGTTGAGAAAACCTGGAATCTGGGAGTTGGAATGCCATGATACAACAAAACTCTCTTAGTCATAATCTTATCAAGGCACAAAGCTAAGGAAAGGGGGTCAGAGCCAGTGTAGGGAATCTGCATCATCTCAAGCATAGAGGGAATCTCTGATTCCCTTGACTCTCCATGCAAGCCCTCAAAAATATTAAACACCATGTCTATTTTGCCCCTCATATTGTATAATTTTCCATAGGCATTCTTATTGCAGTTTACCGCAAATGCTTTATGCCCCATTGATTCCAGGGACTTTTTAATTGCGTTTATTGTTGTCATGTTGTCCAGCTCGGCAATTACATCTATCTTGCTGCCCTTGAGCAATCTGCCTGTTATCAGATTAAAAGTTATGGCTACTCTCATTTTTTAATTAAATTTTTATTCCACACCTCTTTAGTGAAACCTCAACCATCTTTTTTATCAGCTCATTGTAAGAAATTCCAGCGAGTCTTGCTGCCTTTGGAAACAGCGAAATGCTCTCCATGCTTGGCGAGAGCCCGGGTAAGGGATTTAATTCAAGAACATATGGCTTTCCATTCTTGTCAAGCCTGAAGTCAATCCTGCAGAAATCCCTGCACTTGGTTGCCCTGAATGCCCTGCCTGCAATCTCATAAATCTTTCTGCGTGCAGAGGCACCAATAGCCGCATGCCCGAAATATGCATCATCCTGCCCTATGTTTTTGGCCTCATAAGTTAAAACCCTGAACTTTTTAGGATACCTGTGAAGATAGGTTTCGAGGATAGGAAGGAACTCAAGTTTTTCATTCCCAATTACCGCAACAGTCAGGTCCTTGCCTTCAATGAACTCCTCAACCAGAACTTCCTGCCCGTATTCCCTGACAAGAAACGCAGCCTGCTTTCTCAGTTCAGATTTATTATACACAACAGATTTTTCTGATATCA
>Ga0209541_10000139_pt1 | contig 129495 bp, 119 predicted proteins | sample RifCSPlowO2_01_FD_184027 | JGI IMG/M metagenome (GOLD analysis project Ga0209541, IMG submission 184027) | Groundwater microbial communities from Rifle, Colorado - Rifle CSP2_plank lowO2_0.1 (SPAdes) (version 2) | ecosystem: Environmental > Aquatic > Deep subsurface > Groundwater | place... | reverse complement strand
TCCGGATTTTGAAGAGTGGAGGTCGGGTTTGAGGCATTTCGGCAGAATAATACGGGGAAATAACGGACAAGTCGTAGATATAATTGAGTTCAAGGACGCGACAGAAAAGGAAAAATTGGTTAAAGAGCTAAATCCGGCAGTATATGTTTTTGATTCAGATTGGCTTTGGGAAAATATCAATTTGATAAAAAATCAAAATGCGCAGAGTGAATATTATCTGACTGACTTAATTAAAATGGCTCGCGACCAGAATAAAAAAATTGAAGCAGTGCCTGTGGCAAACCTTATTGAAGGACTGCAACCCAATACCAAAGAAGAGCTTGGAATATTGGAAAAAATTACCACATAAGGGCGGTTAGCTCATTTGGCTAGAGCGTGTCTTTGACGTAGACAAGGTAACAAGTTCGACTCTTGTACCGCCCACACAAAAATTATGAAAATATTAAGTATTGAGACATCTTGCGATGACCCCAGTACTAGAGCAAAGCTCAGTACGGGGCGGGAAGAGATTATATCTTTAGTTAGTGAAATTACATATTATGAGAATTCTTTCAATTGAAACATCTTGCGACGATACAGCAATAACAATAATGGAAGTAAAAGGTGGCTTACAAAATGCTATTTTCAAGATTTTAGCTAACGTTTCAAATTCGCAAATAAAAATCCACACGGAATATGGAGGAGTGTACCCGATGCTTGCCAAACGAGAACATATTAAAAACCTGCCTATTCTTTTAGGACAAGCGCTTAAGAAAACAAAATTTCCTAAAGGTCGAACCTTGAGAATTCAAAAAGGTTCGACCTTGAAAAATCCTGGAATTGATTTAATTGCTGTAACTTATGGGCCCGGACTGGAACCAGCGCTTTGGACTGGAATCGTTTTCGCGAAAGAATTGGCAAAGAAATGGAATGTCCCCCTTATCCCAGTAAATCATATGGAGGGACATATATTATCTCCATTTGGAAAAAGCAAAGGAAGATTTGCAATTCCAAAAATTGATTTTCCAATATTATCTCTTCTTGTTTCCGGCGGGCACACGGAACTTATATTTTCAAAAAATTGGATGCAATATAAAATTATCGGCGAAACATTGGACGATGCCACCGGAGAAGCGTTTGATAAAGTTGCAAGAATGATGAATCTTCCCTATCCAGGAGGACCAGAAATTTCAAAATTGGCAGAGAGGTTAAGGGAAAATGGAAAACAATCTTTAGGAGATGATTCTCTTGGTGTATTATCTCAGTCACCACGAAAATTTTCTACTGAAAATTTTCTCTGTCCGTCGCCGTCGCTCCTACCAAGGGTTCCTGAGACAACACACCTTCGTGAATCCATTAAACTCCCCCGTCCAATGATTTACAGTAAAAATTTTGATTTTTCATTTTCCGGATTGAAAACAGCTGTTCTTTATTTAATTAGAAAAATTGGAACATTGAATGAAGAAACAAAATCTAAAATAGCTTTGGAATTTGAAAACGCGGTGGTAGAAACTCTGGTATACAAAACAATTAAAGCAAAAGAAAAATATAAGATAAAAACTGTCATAGTTGCCGGCGGAGTATCTTGCAATAAACACTTACAAAGGCAAATGAAAAAAGCAGTGGGTAAAGATATTAAATTACTCTTTCCGGAAAAAGAATTAACGGGAGATAATTCCATAATGATTGGCATGGCCGGATACTTGAATTACATAAAAAATAAAAAGAAAGTCCTTAAAATAGATAACATAAAAGCAACTGGTAATTTAAGGCTCTGATAGTTCTTTTGCCTCGCCAGAGGACGGGCAGATATGATATTATTAAAGGATGGATGAGAGATTGCTGAAACCCTACGACCCTAAAGAAACTGAAAGTAAAATCTACAAGCTCTGGGAAAAGAGTGGTTTTTTTAACCCCAATAATCTGCCAGAAAGGCATAAAGAATTTTTTTCAATAGTTCTTCCTCCACCGAATGTGACAGGCACACTTCATCTGGGACACGCTCTTGAAGATTCAATTCAAGATATGATAGTCCGTTATAAAAGAATGGCTGGATTTAAAACTCTCTGGGTTCCCGGGACGGACCACGCCGCTATAGCAACACAATCAAAAGTTGAAAAATTATTGGAAAAGGAAGGGATTCGCAAAAATGATATTGGCCGGGAAGAATTTCTGAAACGCGTCAAAATATTCGCGCAAAATTCGCACGATGGCATAATATCTCAAATTAAAAAAATGGGGGCATCGCTTGATTGGTCACGTGAAGCGTTTACTCTTGATGAAAAACGCAATATTGCGGTGAAAACCGCATTTAAACAAATGTATGATGATGGTCTTATTTATCGCGGAAATCGCATGGTAAATTGGGACCCAAAAGGCCAGACGGTTATTTCCGACGATGAAATAGTGTATGAAGAAAAAAAAGGGAAATTTTATACTTTTAAATACGGACCATTTGAAATAGGCACAGCGCGACCTGAAACAAAATTTGGCGATAAATACGTGGTAATACATCCAGATGATAAAAGATATAAAGATTGGAAGCACATGCAGAAAATAACAGTAGAATGGATAAACGGACCGATAGAAGCCACAATCATAAAAGATGAAATGATTGACATGGGATTCGGAACCGGAGTGATGACAATTACTCCTTGGCATTCTCATGAAGATTTTGCGTTAGCAGAAAAATATAAGCTGGATAAAGAACAAATTATTGATAAATATGGAAAACTGCTTCCTATTGCCGGTGAATTCGTAGGAATGAAAATCGGCGATGCGCGTGAAAAAATTGTTGAGAAATTAAAAGAAAAAGGACTGCTTGTTTCTGTTGATGAAAATTATGTAAATAGAGTGGCAACTGCGGAAAGAACCGGGGGCACTATTGAACCACAAATTATGCTTCAATGGTTTATAAATGTAAATAAACCAATAAAAGAACGTGGAAACAAAACCCTGAAAGACCTAATGCGCGAGCCCATAGAAAAAGGTGAAATAAAAATCATACCGGAACATTTTGAAAAAGTTTATTATCATTGGATTGAAAATCTGCGTGATTGGTGTATTTCTCGTCAAATTTGGTATGGACACCAAATACCCGTCTGGTATAGAAAAAATGAGATATATTGCGGAATAGAGGCCCCTACAGACAAAGGTTGGGAGCAAGACCCTGATACTTTGGATACTTGGTTTTCTTCCAGTCTTTGGACTTTTTCTACTCTAGGTTGGCCAGAAAAAACAAAAGACCTAAAAAGTTTCCACCCTACTTCTCTTATTAATCCTGGTTATGAAATTTTGTTTTTTTGGGTGGCAAGAATGATTTTGATGTCACAATTTTTAATCGGAGAAATACCTTTCAAAACAGTTTTTCTACATGGAATATTGCGAGATAAAAATGGGAAAAAATTTAGTAAATCATCCGGAAATAATATAGACCCCGTTGAAATAATAGAAAAATATGGCGCAGATGCTTTGCGTATGTCTTTAATATCGGGAACCGGGTCCGGTAATGACAGTAATTATGATGAAAACAAAGTTAAAGGCTATAAAAATTTTGCAAATAAAATTTGGAATATAACAAGATTTATATTAAAAAACATAAAAGGAAGTAAGTATGACCCTAGTATATCAAACAACTTAACGGAAGAATTTAAAATAATCGTTGAAGATATTACTTCTGATATGGATAATTATCGTTTTCATCTTGCGGCTGAAAAAATTTATCAATATATATGGCACAAGTTTGCAGATGAAATTTTAGAAGAAAGCAAAAAAATAATTAAAGTAGGCGACAAACAAGCAGAAGAAAGAAAATCCGCATTATTATTAATTTGGAATGATTGCATTAAAATACTTCACCCATTTATGCCATTTGTCACTGAAGAAATTTGGTCTATTATAAAAAAACGCGATAAGGACGATTTAATCATGGTTGCCAAGTGGCCCTTCGGCCTTGCTCAGGATAAACCTGAAAAAAAATGATAACCAGCGACCCAAAAATTTTAAGTTTGGCACTTTTAGGAGGAATCGCTCCTGCCCTCTTTTGGCTTTGGTTTTGGCTTAGAGAAGACAATCAAAAACCTGAACCCAAAGGACTTATCGCTTCGATATTTTTTATCGGCATGATGTGCGTTATTATTGTCATACCGCTTCAAAAATTTATCCAAAATAATGTAACTTCATATGAATGGAAAATCATTGGCTGGGCAAGCTTAGAAGAATTAATTAAATATTTGGGTGTAATAATTCTCCTATATAAAACAGACCGTATTGACGAACCCATAGATTGGCCGATTTTTTTGATTACTATCGCTTTGGGTTTCGCAGCACTTGAAAATTCTTTGTTCTTGATTAAACCGCTTTCATTAGGGGAAACTACGGTAGGCCTCCTTACCGGCCAACTTAGATTTCTGGGGTCTACTTTGCTTCATGCCGTATCAAGTGGAATTGTGGGTATTGCCTTGGGACTTTCGTTTTATATGGGTAAATACATAAGAAAAATATACCTTTTAGGGGGTCTTACGCTCGCTATCACCTTGCATAGTGTCTTTAATTTTTTTATAATGAATAGTGATGGGAATAATTCTTTAAGAGTGTTGGGGTTCCTTTGGGTCGTTACAATTATCATTATGTTGCTTTTTGAGAAATTAAGGAGAATGAGCGTGTAGAATTAAGTCAGACAAATGTCTGGAATAAAAAATATGAATATGCAAAATAAAAAAAGAAGTTTTTTTGATAGATTAACCGGAAGCATAAGTTCCGAAGAAGAATACAAGGAATTAAAAATATCGTCTGCTAAAGGAGATAAAAAAAACGGCAATGACTGGATGGAAGAAGAAAATGATGAATTAGAATTAACTGTTGATGTTTATCAAACACCGACAGATATTATATTACAGACTATGGTTGCCGGTGTTAAACCGGAGGATTTGGAACTCACTATCGCTAGAGATATGATAACTATAAGAGGTAAGAGAGAAGAAAACAGAAACATAGATGAAGAAAATTATTTTATTAAAGAACTTTATTGGGGAAAATTTTCTCGCACGATACTTCTTCCTCAAGAAGTAGAACCGGAAGAAGTTGAAGCCACGGAAAGACACGGCTTATTGACTATTAAAATACAAAAAGTGGATAAGGAAAAAAGAACCAGCATTCGAGTTAAGTCATTATAAAAATTAAAAAACAAAAGGAATAACCCTATTTTTTAGAACCAATGCTCATGTGCTGGGAGGCAGATTTGCACTGCCGACCCCTCGCTCTTCAGGCGAATGCTCTGCTACCTGAGCTATCCCAGCATCCTACTTTCTTATAATACTAAAAATTAAGATTTTTGCAATCATTATTTATTAATGATAGAGCAAAGTATGCTATACTAAACTAGTGAGAATTTGTAAATTGTGCAATCATGAATTTAAAAACTACCAGAGTAGGTGTCTTGCCAGATGTGGGTCTTGTAATACTAAAATCAGAAGATTTCGTGCAAAAGCAGCTGCAATTGAATTTCTTGGAAAAAAATGTAAAGAATGTGGATGGCATGGAAATCAAGCGGCTCTTCAATTTCATCATTTAAAAGGAAAAGATTTTACTATTGGAAATGTAGCAAATAAAAGTTGGGATTCTATAAAAAAAGAAGTGAAAAAATGTATTTTATTATGTGTAAACTGTCATGCAATTAAACACAGCACAAAAAATGACAAAAATTTCCTTAAAGAAGCTTTAAATTATAAAGGTAGAACACTAAAATTTAGGAATAATAACTAAATAAAAAATCTTTTTATAATTTTTTAAGAAAGTCTTGGACTGGGTTATTATTTATCTTTTGTTCTATTCCAGAAACCGAATTATATAAATCCATTATTTTATTCAAATACGGTTCTATAAAATAAAAAGACCCAAAAGCAATGCCAAATATTACAATCCATTTTAATGCCTGCCAAACAGCTCCTCTTCTTTGAACACCTCTGATTTTATGAAGCAACACATTATTTTCTTCAGCAAGCGCTAGTGTATTTTGAAGTAATTGCTTAGATTCCGGGTCCATAAGCAATATTTTAGCATAGCTCTTTTAAAAAGCCAATTTTCAAATTAGGATTTTTTGTGTTAAATTATAAGAGTTCGTGATTAAGGTCCTCGTAGTTCAACGGATAGAATCGCGCCGTCCTAAGGCGTTGATGTAGGTTCAATTCCTACCGAGGACACAAAAATAAACATCCCCGTTCCCTGCCCGCAATGCTTCGCATAGCGAAGGCGGGCGGGGATTCGGAGTGAGGGCACACAAGTAACAAAATTGTTTTTTATCTCGCAAATAAATCGCAGCGTTTTCTCAAGGCTGTTATATCCTCGGCTGTCAGTTTTTCATTCACGCCATTATTTAAGTAATACATCACCGCTTTGGCATTTTCCAAATGCTCCAACCCTAAGGCATGTCCGAACTCATGAGTCAGAACTCTTGCCAGTTTTCCTTCATTATCAAACTGAAAAATATCAATTTCTCTGCCAGCAGGCCCTTCTTTATATGTTCCCTCTTCAAACTCCCCGCCCAACTCGCCACCAATCGTATTAAATTTGTCTACTTCTATATTAAGAGAAGAAACAAGACGGTTCAAAACAACCACTAATGCGTTAATATTTTCTATCTTAAAATTAATCTCTGTTTGTAATTTATTTATTTCCGCAAATTCCGTATCAAGATAATTTTTTTCCTTGCTTAAACGGTTATATTCGTCTTTAGATGCTCCACCCTTTTTATTCAAAGACATGACTTCTTTTTCATAAGTACTTTGACGATTTTTAAATAGCGCGACTCGTGACTCAAATTCAGTTTTAAGCTTAAGGTAATCAGCCTGCATGGCGGTATATCTTGATTTTAAGTCGTTATAAGACGCCCTAGTGTCACTTACCGTAATACCTATATCTTTTAATTTCTGACTCGCTTCTTGGCGAATATCATAAATAAGGTTTATTTTTAAATTACCACTTGGTGCATAAATGAAAAGTTCTTTATCAATGGATTTTTCCCATGTTTTTTTCGCAATACTTATAATATTAAGAAACTTTTCTTTTGATACGCCAAATCTTTCATCAAAGGAACCTAGTGAATAAGTTATGGGCTGATTGCAGGGTAGATATTTATTTTGTAAAATTGAAAAAATTTGAGCAAGTGGGGTTCGAAACAAAAAAACCACAGCGCCTATCGCAATTAAATAAAAAACAATTCTAAATATCTTTTTCATTACTAGACAAGTCCTAACATTTTTGCTATTTGAGGTTTATCAAAACCTACAATAAGTTCATTGCCTATAGTGATGACAGGCACACCCATTTGTCCGCTTTTATCTATCATTTCCCTTCTTTTCTCAAGATTACCAGCTACATCATATTCCGTATAAGCTACGTTATTTGCTTTAAAGAAATCCTTTGCCATATGGCAAAAATGACAGGAAGGTGTTGAATAAATCGTTACATTTTTCATAATGTTTTCTTTTTTTATTTCAGCCGACAGGCTGATCCGCCTTTGGCGGAAATTATTAATTGTTTATATTATATCATACCCGTCAAGTTAAAATTCCTTGACTATAAGTTGTTTCTTTTGCTTAATTTTTATACTTGCCCAAAAAGAAAAACAAAGATATATTTTATATATGCGGGATTAGTTTAGTGGTAGAATGAGTCCTTCCCAAGGATTAGACGGGGTTTCGATTACCCCATCCCGCACAAAAACTTAATTTTTTCCAAGCGACATAATAATTTTAATAACCGTATCCGGATTAAGCGACATACTTTCTATTCCCTCATTTACCAGAAATTGCGCAAACTCGGGATAATCTGATGGAGCTTGTCCGCAAATTCCGATATACTTCCCTTTTTCTTTGCATTTATGGATAATTTCGGCTACAAGTTTTTTGACTGATAGATTATTTTCATTCGCAATATGAGTAACTATTCCGGAATCGCGGTCTAACCCCAGGGTAAGTTGAGTCAAATCATTGGACCCGATTGACATACCGTCAAAAATCTCAAGAAATTCATCCGCAAGAAGAATATTGGAAGGAATTTCACACATTACGTAAATTTTAAGTTCTTTGTCTGTTGCTCTATCTAAACCATATTCTTTCATTACTTCTATAACTTTTCTGCCTTCTTTAGGGGTCCTGCAGAATGGAATCATGGGAATAACATTTTTAAGACCCATATCTTCTCGCACAATTTTCATCGCCTTGCATTCAAGTCCGAAAGCTTCCTTGAATTTAGGGTCATAATAACGGGAAGCTCCGCGCCAGCCCAACATTGGATTTTCTTCATGCGGTTCATATATTTCGCCACCTATGAGTGTGCGATATTCATTCGTCTTAAAATCTGAGAAACGAATAATAACTTTATTCGGATAAAAGGTGGCGCCAATTTTTGCTATTCCTAAAGCAAGTTTCTCCACATAATATTCTCTCTTGTCTTTATAAAGAGGTGTTAAATTTTCTACTTCCTTGAGAGCTTTGATTATGATTGGACTTTTCTTTCCTTCTTTTAATTTTTTATAATTAATTAATACATTTGGATGAAGACGGATATGAGAAGCAATAATGAATTCCAATCTGCCTAAACCAACCCCTTCCGCAGGAAGATGATGATTTTTGAATGCTTCATCCGGAGAACCGATATTTACCATAATTTTTGTTTCAGTTTTTGGTATTTTATCCAAACGATGTTCTTCTATTTTAAATGGAATAATACCCTCATAGACATTACCCACTTGGCCGGAAGAAGAATCTACCGTGACTTCTTGACCGTTTTTAAGCACCTTGGTTGCATTATTTGACCCTACAATACATGGAATACCAAGTTCGCGGGACACAATAGCGGCGTGTGATGTGCGTCCGCCTTTATCGGTCACAATAGCGCTTGCTATCTTCATTATGGGCTCCCAGTCCGGATCGGTGATTTCAGTTACCAATACTTCTCCTTTTTTAAATGAGGAAATATTTTTTGCGCTACGTAAAATACGGACTTTACCAACACCAATTTTTGAACCAACAGCAATACCGTTTACCAGCACTTTGCCTGTTTTTTGCAACTTGTATTCTTTCAACACATTTTTATCTTCTCCCGAATGAACTGTTTCGGGGCGCGCTTGCACTATAAAAAGTTCGCCAGTCTTTCCATCTTTCGCCCATTCAATATCCATCGGTTGATAATGGTTGTGCTTTTTTGAAAAATATTTTTCTATTTGCAAACACCACTTTGCAAGTTTTATAGCTTCTTCATTAGTAATACAGAATTTTTGTTGGTCCAGCAATAAAACCTTCTCTTGCTTAGTGCCATCTTTGGCATAAATAAGTTTTATATTTTTCTTTCCGATATTTTTGCCGATAATTGGATTTTTACTTCCATTTTCCAGCGTCGGTTTGAAAATTATAAATTCGTCAGGAATAACTTTTCCCTGCACAATAAATTCACCAAGGCCATATATGCCATTTAATAAAATAACTTTATCAAAACCTGTCTCCGTATCTATGGTAAATGCCACTCCCGAGGAAGAAAGGTCGGAACGCACCATTCTTTGAACACCGACTGAAAGAGCAGCGTCAAAATGTGAAAAACCTTTGTCTGTCCGGTATGAAATAGCTCGGTCGGTAAAGAGTGAAGCTATGCATTTTTTTGTTGAAATAAGAACTTCCTCAATACCATGCACATTAAGATAAGTTTCCTGTTGCCCGGCAAAAGAAGCGCCCGGTAAATCTTCAGCTGTGGCTGAAGAACGAACCGCCACGGCGCTGTTTTTTCCATATTTTTTTCCTAACTCCGCATATGCTTTTGTAATTGCATCCTGGAGGTCTTGTGGCAAAATAGATTTCAAAATTTCTTCGCGAACTTTTTTTCCGCGAACTTGAAGATTTTTTATGTTGCGTGTATCAAGGTCAGAAAGAATTTTCTTTATTTTTTCATCCAAACCTGTTTTTTTAAAAAAATGACGATAAGCGTCAGCTGTTAAAGCAAATCCGTCCGGTATATTTACACCAAATGGTACAAGATTGGAATACATCTCCCCTAGTGCGGCATTCTTGCCACCAACTGACGGAACATCAGCAATACTCACTTCGCTATACCATTTTACAAAATTTTTTGTTTCTTCTATCATAAATTAATTTTTTACATTAACTCAGATAGGGCTTCGAGCCCTATCTAGTACTTTTACTCTGAATTTGTATTAACCTCTTATATTTTAGCATTCTTTCAGCTTTTTGTGGAGAACCCACCTTAAGCCCAAAACATCCAAAAGCATAAGCAAGGTCGGCAATAAAATCATCATCCGTCTCTCCGCTTCTATGACTCACAATTAGTTCAATATCATTTTCCCTTGCCAACCTCATGGTTTCAAGTGTTTCAGAAAGCGTGCCAATTTGGTTTGGTTTTATAATCATTGCATTTATACTCTCTTTTTCTATCGCCTTTTTTAAAAGCAAGACATTTGTAACAGTCAAATCATCTCCAACTACAAAAAGTCCTTTATTATCTTCTCTTAACTTTCTAAAACTATCAAAACCTTCTTCATTAAACGGGTCTTCAATTGAAAATAAATTAAATTCAGTAATCAAAGAATTATAAATACTTATCAATTCTTCTTTTGAAATATTCTTGTCATCAACTTTATACAAACCATCTTTATAAAAAGAAGAGGCAGCGACATCAAGGGAAATTTTTATTTTTCCCTCTAAGTTATTTTCCTTAATCGCTTTCTTTAAAAATTCTATCGGTTTTCTTATATCTGTTATTTTGGGCGCATAACCACCTTCATCCCCCAACACTAAAGAATCTTGTCCTAATTCTTTAGTGATAATTTCTTTAAGAGAATTTTGTATTTTAATCCCAATATCTACTGCTTCTACCACATTTTCTGTATCTGGAACAATATGATATTCTTGAAAAGCAATATTATTTTTCGTATGTTTTCCGCCTTCCACTAAATTCATAAAAAGATAAGGAGTTTTTCTGGATGATCTTATCTCTGCTTGTGCCTGCCCTGAATCTAATTGAAGGGTCCGCAAATATTCAAAAGTTTCCAGTCCAGAAACTTTTGCCGCCACCTTAGCGCAGGCAATGCTTACGCCAATAATTGCATTTCCACCCAAATTATCTTTATTAGAAGTTCCATCCAATTCAATTAAAACTCTGTCTATTTGCTTTTGATTTAAAACATCCTGATTAACTAACGCCGGAGCAATTACATTTTCTACATTCCAAATAGCTTTCTTCATGCCACCCTTGCCATCGGAACCTGCCCCGTACCGAGCTTGCTCTGGTATGGGGTCCCTTAATTCATGCGCTTCATGAGCGCCCGTGCTTGCCCCTGACGGAACAGAAAAATTTCCTGAATAATTATCACACCAAACCGTCACTTTTATTGTTGGATTTTCTCTTGAATCCTTAATTTCTTCGGCTATTATTTTAGTAATTTTATTTTCCATAATTTGTCATCCTTACAAACTCCAGTTTGTAAGGGTATTATTTTTTTGTTAAAAGAATCATAAGGTCAGAAACATTTGAACCAGTGGGACCTGTCATAATTATATCACCGGTTTTTTGAAAAAATGTATAGGAGTCAAAACGATTTAAGTAATCATCAATATTCAAATTTAATTTTTCTGATTTTTCTATGGTATTCTTGTCTACAATCGCTCCTGATACATCGCTATCATCCATACCATCAGAAGCAAATGATATAAAAACAGAGTTTTCATCTATAAGCTCTTTTTTAATCGCAGAAAGCCCCATATGGAGATTTCTCCCCCCTTTTCCTGCGTCTTTTTTGATTATAATACTGGGCTCGCCGGCGGCCAAAACAACTTCCTCGAGGTCGAACCTCAAAGAATTCTCAGAGGTCCGACCTCTAAAAATTTTTTCAAGCGCTTTATTTACTTCGTCATACAAATCAGTTGAGACAATATTCACCTTTAAGTTGAGTTCTTGCGCCTTTTGCGTCATCGCTTCAATAGCGGTCTTGTTTGAAACAAGAATAAAATTATAAACATTATCAAAATATTTGTCTTTTTTTGGCGTCTCAATTAAATTAAAATCTCCCAAATTATTTTCTCTACTTATTTTTTCTGCATCTTTTATTGTCGTTTTATCTCTATAGGTCGGACCGGAAGCCACATTCTCAAAGTTATCTCCGGGAATATCTGAAAAAATAAGTCCGACAACAGTTGCAGGATAGGCAATTTTTGCCAATCCTCCGCCCTTCAAAAGAGATAGGTGTTTTCTGACTGTATTTATCTCAGTTATTGTTTTTCCGGATTTTAGAAAGCTATCGTAAAGTTTCGCGCCTGCCTTGCATTCGTCCTCTCCATAACAAAGCAATGCGGAGCCCCCTCCGGAAATCAAGGCAATAATTAGGTCGTTTTCGTCAGAGTTGTCCAATATTTCATATATTTTCTTTCCAGCTTCCGCATTTGCTTCAGACGGTCTTGGATGAGTGCCGGAAAAAGTTTCAATATACTTACTATCAACTTTATTAAGGCCGATTACAGCTCCTTCGTTAATTCTAGGTCCTAAAATTTCTTCCAAGATTAAAGCTGCACCACAGGAAGATTTACCAAAACCAACAATTTTTATTTTTTTATATTTCGCGAGATTAAACGGCTTCCCTTTTATAAACAAAATATTTCCTACAACCGATACGGAAGATTCAACAATTTTCTTCGTACTGATAGCGCTAAGTCCGGCTTCCATTATTTCCAGCGCCATTTTACGATTCGGAGTTGTCGCCAAATCATTAAAATTTTTTATCCAATTTCTCATATTTATTAATTTACGATATTTTCCGGCCTACCTGCAATAAAATTTTTTATGTTTTCAGTGGTTGTCTTCATTATTGAAGCGACTGCTTCGTGTGTGTAGAAAGCCATATGAGGAGAAGCCATTACATTCGGCATTTTTATAAGCCTGTTATTTAAAGCAGTAAAGTCTTTTCCATTTTCTAACACATCTAGTCCGGCACCGGCAATTATTTTTTGGTCAAGTCCCTGAATAAGAGCTTCAGTGTCAACAAGCTCTCCACGAGCCGTATTTATTAAATAAACTCCTTTTTTCATCATAATAATATTTTCTTTATTTATCATATGATAATTTTCTTTGGTGTATGGGGTATGCAGGGTTAAAATATCCGCTTGGGCAATAACTTCAGAAAAATTTTTATATGTAAAATTATTTTCTTTGGCAAAGTTCAAGTCAGGATATAAATCATAAGCCAAAACATTCATTTCGAAACCTTTCGCTATCTTTGCAACATTTTTCCCGATTTTCCCCGTACCAATAATACCGAGAGTTTTACCTTCTAAATTAAATCCCTCCATCCAAGGCAAATAATTATAATCAAGTGTTTCCTTAAAATAAACATTTGCATCGGAAATTTTTCTGGAAAGATTTAAAATAAGTCCGAAAGCAAATTCGGCTACGGTGTGAGAACCATAAGCGGGAACATTGGAAACTTTAATGCCTTTAGTGGAAGCATACTCGCAATCAATATGACTAAATCCGGTAGATTGCGTAGCTATGAACTTTAAATTGGGAATTTTATCAATAATATTTTTATTTAAATGAGAATCTACGAAAACCGATATAATATCTGCATCTTTGGCAAGATTAACATTGTTTTCGGTTAATTTTTCTTCATAAAAAGAAACATTTTCATTGCCAAAAAATTTCAAAAAAATATCTTGCCTTGCTTTCGGCACTTCAAAAAATACTGTTTTCATATAATAATTATAACATAATATCTATTTAAGCCAACTCTTTATAATAGACCAAAAAAGTCCGGAATCAGGCTCTTTTTGCGTTTCTGTTTGTTTTTTGTCATCTGTAATTAAAATCATATTTTCTCCTTCTTTTGCCAGACCAAATTTATCCCTGATATTTTCTTCTATTCCCTCTTCCGTTTTAAGTTTAACAATATCTGAATTCAACTTCTCTTTCGATTTTTCTAATTCTGTAATTTTATCTTCTATTATTTTTTTATTTCTGATAGTTTCTTCCGTTTTTCCCATAAAACTGAACATACTGAAAGAAAAAGAAAGTATTATGATGCCTAAAAATATCAAAAAAATATTTGATTGCATTATGCGCCTCAATCTTCCGCTTTTTTGAAAATTTCCCATAATATGATAGTATTATCGCATGTTTTTCAATAAAAAACACCAAAAGAAAATTCAGGTGATTTGGGCGGTAGTTTGTGTATTGATTATAGTCAGTATGATATTGCTTTACTCACCTATATTTCAATTAAAATAAAGATAGGCTTTTCTTAAAAAAATTTTTGAGCCTTCGCCCTCGGAGTCATAAGGACAGGGAACCCACGACTCTTAAAATTCTTTCAAGAAAAGCCTAAGCTACTGATTATTTCCTGAGCGCATCATTTTTAAGAACACGTCTTGTGGAATATTTACTCTTCCGCGCTCTTTCATTTTCTTTTTGCCTTTTTTCTGTTTTTCCCGAAGTTTCATTTTGCGGGTGATATCGCCTCCATACATGTGTTGAGTAACATCTTTTTTCATGCCGGAAAGAGTGCGAGAAGAAATAATGCGTCCCAACGCCTTTCCTTGAATTTTTAAAGTAAACATTTGTCGGGGTAATATATCTTCCAATTTAAGAACCGCTTTTTCGGCCTCTTCTTCCGCCCTCTTCTTGGCAATAACTCTGGAAAAAGCCGGTATAACTTCATCAGCCACTACAATATCAAGTCTGGTTACATTGGCCTCGCGCATATCGTCTATCTCATAAGATATTGACCCATAGCCGGATGAAACACTTTTTAATTCATCAAAAAAATTACGCATAAGCTCGCGAAGTGGCATTTTGACGGATATGGACGAACGATTGTTTCCAAAATTATCCGTTTCGCCTATTTCCGCTTCATGGTCAAAAAGAAGTTGCAGAATATTGCCTAAATATTTTATCGGGGTAATTATTTTTAGTTTTACCCACGGTTCAAGCACTGTTTGAATATTTCCATCATCCGGAAAAAAATACGGGGAATAAATTTTTTCTTTTTTTCCATTTTTGGTTAATACTTCGTAAGTAATAGAAGGCGTGGTTATAACCAACTTTAAATTGAATTCTCGCCTCAGTCTTTCTGTAATAATTTCCAAATGCAACATTCCTAAAAAACCGCAACGAAAACCGCGGCCAAGAGACCCAGAAGATTCTTCTTCATAAGAAAAAGAGGAATCAGAAAGTTTCAGCTTGCCTAATGCCAGTTTGAGTTCTAAAAAATCATCTGCATCTTCCGGAAAAACAGAAGCCCAAACAACCGGCATAGGTTGCATATACCCGGAAAGCGCGGGTAGTGGATTTTTTTCTTTTGTAATAGTGTCTCCAACAGAAGCGATACCAGGTCTTTTTATGCCTGTGACAATATAACCCGTATCCCCCGCTGAAAGAAAATCACGTGGAGTTTCTTCCGGCGAAAAAGTGCCAACTTCAAGAGAAATAAATTTTTCACCCGATATTGAGAAAATTAAGTTTTCGCCTTTTTTAACTTTTCCATCCAATAATCTAATAAAGACTATAACTCCTTTATGATTGGAATATTTAAAATCAAAAACAAGCGCGCGTAAAATATTATCATCTTGTAAATAATTTTCTTTAGGTGGTGGAATGCGTTTTATAATTTCATTTAAAAGATTTTTTACCCCTTCGCCTGTGCGACCAGAAACCAAAAGTATCTCATTAGAATCACAATTTAAAAGGTCTATGACTTCCTTTTTTACTTCTTCTATCCGAGCCAGAGGAGAATCAATTTTTGAGAGCACAGGAATGATTTTAAGGCCTCCTTCACGCGCCATATTAAGCGTAGTAAGTGTTTGCGCTTGTACGCCCTGTGTTGCATCAACTAGCAAAATAGAGCCTTCTACGGCCTTTAAAGCGCGAGAAACTTCATAAGAAAAATCTATATGGCCAGGAGTATCTATTAGATTTAAGACATACTTTCCACCTTCTGAAGCATATTCCATTCTAACAGGCTGCATTTTAATAGTAATCCCGCGTTCACGTTCAAGGTCCATGGAATCAAGGACTTGGTCTCGCATTTTACGCTCAGGAATAGTGTGTGTAATTTCAAGCATTCTGTCCGCTAAAGTGCTTTTACCGTGGTCTATGTGCGCAATAATGCTAAAATTTCTGATATTCTTTAAATCCATAGACATATCTTAGCAGAAAAAAGATTTATTAAAAAGTTAAACATCAAACTATAATTATAGTTCTTCTTGAGGAGAAATGAGAACTTTTGTGCGCCAGAATTTAGTTTTAAAGGTTTCCATAAGGTCTTTCAATTCTTCATTTTTCAAAAGGAGCAATACTAAAATACCGGAGCAGATACCTATAATTCCGGAAATAAATCCTTGTAAAAATATCCCCCAGAAAGTGGTAGTGCCAAAGATTGGTGAAAAAATACTTAAACCTATATAAGATACAACTCCAATAAAAAATGAAGCGCCTAAACTTTGAAAAAAAGTTTTGGTAATAAAAGATTCGTGCTTCATAAAATCTTTTCTGACAAAATACCAATGTAAAATAAAATTTAAGATAGTTCCAACGGAGTATGCTAATGGAAGCATTAACACTTCTGTGCCGGGAATGTCCGTAACTTTCAGTAAAGATTCTATAAAATAACGGAAAATTGGCGTGTTTTGAAAAATATGAAGGAATACATAAGACAAAATTATAATTAAAACAGAGCAAAATAAATTAACTGTTAATGGACGCTTGGTATTGCCTGTCGCATAATAAGCGCGAGACAAAAGAGCGACCATACCTTGCGCAAGAACTGAAACAGAAAAAATTGCCAAGGATGCCGCCACAAGACGAGTGTTTTCCCAAGAAAAGGACCCGGAACCAAGTATGACACGCACAATCTGCGCGCGAAGCACAATAAAAAGAAATATTACCGGAAGCGACCAAAATACTATTTGCCTTGCGGTAGATTTCAGATGATTTTTAAATTCATCTTTTTTCTCACCAGAGAAAGATTTCACTAGAGTTGGAAAAGCGGCTACTGCGTAAGATACTCCGATAATATTAAGCGGCACTGATTGAAGATTGAATGAAAAATTAAAAATAGAAATTGAACCGCTCGGTAAATAAGAAGCAAATGCAATAATTGAAATAAGAGCAATGTTATTAAAAGAAAGACCTAAAGTTCTGGGAAGCGAAACAAGCGCTATGTTTTTAATTTCCCTAAAATTAACAGAAAGTGAAAATTTTGGCGTAAATCCGCATCCGAAAGTGGCTATTACTTGGATTAAAAAATGCATAAATGCTCCCAATACAACGCCTAACACTAAACCATTGATTCCCAATATCGGATACAATATAACGACGCCGATTATAATGCCGAAATTATAAAAAATAGGACTTAAAGAATAAATAAAAAATTTGCGGAAAAGTTGAGTAATTGTGCCGAAAAGATTAGAAAGGCCCATTAAAATCGGAGAAAGCAACATTATTCGAGAAAATAAAATTACTTTAGTCTGCATTATTGGCGTAAATCCCGGCGCAACAAAAGAAATTAAATAAGGCATAATAAAAAAAGCTATAACAGATATAACTACCATAGACACAAGGAAAACAGTAAAAATGTTGTTTAATAACTTGCGCGCTTCATCCGTAACTTGTTCTCCGTTCATTTTTCCCACAATAAACGGAATAAGAACAGTGATAGAGGCAAGGGATGCAAAAGAAATAAAAATAAGATCTGGCACGCGAAAGGCGGCATAATAAGCATCAAGTTCCGGCGATGGACCAATAAAATGCGCAATACCTCTATCGCGAAAAAGAGCTAAAATTTGAGAGAGAAGAGTAAAGCAACCTAAAAGAAGCGCGGCTTGATTTATGTTTCCGTATTCCTTGCTGAAAATTCTCAAGATCTTCTGCATCCCGTTAGAAATTAAACAAACTTATTTTTTGTAAAAGATTATTACACATAGATTTCTAACGGGATGCATCTTTATTTACTTAATTATCGTTTTGCTTTAGTTTCAGGAGCAGTTTCAATAGGAGTAACATCGGGAGCAGGAACAGAACCTCCACTTTTCAAAGAGTTAACATATTGTATTAAGTCTTTATTATCAGGAATGAGGGAAAGAGCATTTTCTGCATAAGAAATAGCAACACTATTATTGCCATCACTCTTCTCTATTTGAGAAAGAGTAATTAATCCTTCTACATAGTCCGGTTTCAAAGCAAGAGCTTCCTTGGCATAATTTCTTGCTTCTTTTATTTTTTTATCAGCTAGAAACACGCGCGCTGTGGCAATCTTAATTCCTGGATTTAATGGGTTAAGAACTGATGCTGCTTTATATGATTCAATCGCTTTACTATAAGCATCTTTTACACCCAGTGACCCAACTGTATCATATACAATTCCTAATGAACTGTGGTTTAAATAATTTGTATTATTATAAGCTATTGCTAACTGTGCACCATTTACTGCTCGGTCTAAACTTACTTGTAAATCAGCTTTATCTGCTTCAGATAAGGACGACCCCTTAGAAACTATGGAATTAATCTTTATGAGATAAATTTGCGCATAAGTGCGTAAATACAAATCATTCTCATATAGTGAAACAGCCTTTGTAATAGAATCTTCAGCAACCGGAATAGTTGTAGCGGAAACTGCTTTTCCAAAATATGAAACAGAAGCTAATCGTTCTACATATTTAAATCCGGTGGCCGCAGAAATAATCATTAGCAACACAAGAAGAAGTGTAGATAAGAAACTTTTTCTAGGATCATCCAAAAAGGATATTGAAATCTCTTTTGTTGGATGACTGGAAGAAGATAAACCTATAAATATCCCGGCAAAAGCAAAAGCCAATAAGAACATAACTCCGCCTGTAGAGTAGAAAAAAGATGAAACAAACAAATAAAGAGATGCTACAAAAAATACTACCACTCCCCAATTTGTGTTGTTTTTAATACTAGAAAAAAGAGATTTTACGCCAGCCATTATAAACAGAACAAAAAATGCGAGCCAAGACAGAATGCCTAAAACTCCGGTAGTAGCGGCAAAGGTCGGCAGTAAGCCTGAACCAAAACTAAAAGAAGTATTCCAAAATTGAGAAGTATTGATAGCTTGAGGTTTATACATTGCCCATACTTCTCCGAATTTATTCGGACCTGCGCCTAAAATTGGGCTTTTCATAAGAGCCTCTCCAGTTACCGACATTGTTGCTCCAAAAGAAGGCCTAACTTCAATATTTGACAAACCTAAGCTGTTTGGTAAAAGTCCTCCGATAAATTGACTCGACATGAAGAATAGAAGTGAAATCATGACTACAGCAAAAGAAAAAACCGGAAAATGTTTTTTCTCCTCTGTTTCCCCTCCTTCTTGTTTTTCACCAAAAGAATATGAGATTTTATAAACAAAAATAATCAAAGCAAAAACTCCAAGAAGTTCCCAAATCAATGAAAAATTAACCGCTGCGGATAATATAATTGAAAATAAAATCAAAATTCCCAACAGCCATTTAGTCATTTTGGGAATTGAAAAAAATTCAATTACAAAAAGAGACATGATGGTAGAGAACCCAGCAAAAAGCCCAAATGCATTCCAAGACCCTAAAATATTATCTGTCTTTCCTCCTAAAATACCCAGTGATAATAAATCAGGCATAAATAAACGCAAGCCCTGAAATAAAAACAAAACAAAGGAAGTTATAATTACTCCCCAGAAAACTGCTTTCGCGTTTTGTATATCTTTCAAGACAACAGAAGAAACTAACATTAAAAGAAATGCTCCCAACATAAAATAAAAAGTGCCAACATCAAGCATTGTGCCAAAAAGAGACATTTTAAAAGTTGAAGAAAACAAAGTAGAAAGAAGAAGCACTAGGAGAATACAAAAACCGGAAACTAAAATCCAAGATTTTGGCACGCTAATCTTACCATCTGAAAAACGAGCTGCTATCCAGAAAATAATTGAAACAACCAAACCCATCACTAAAAGCAACCCTTTAGATGTTTCAATCGGAATTTGGGTAAAGGGTAAAAAGAAAACCGGCAATAACACAATTACTGCAAAAAGCGACCAAAAAGAAATTCTATCTAAAATGTTTGATAACATATTTTTTTATAATTATTAAAAATGCTAATAAAAAACTTCAACGACTTTATTGATACCTCGCATTATACTACAAATTCATTGTATTTAACAATACGGCTTCTATATTAAAATGTTAATAACTCTGTTTTTAACATAGATTATTTTTTGAGGATTTTTGCCTGCTGTATACCTTAAAACAATCTGGTTTATAAGGGCTTTTTTCTTCACATCTTCCTCTTTTTCATCCATTTGAATCATTATTTCAGTTCTGACTTTACCGTTTATTTGCACGGCAATTTTTATTTCTTGTTCTTTAACCAAATTTTCATCCCATTCAGGCCAATTTGAAAGATGAATACTTTTTTTCTCTCCCAAGCTAAACCAAATATGTTCAGCGATATGCGGAGCAAACGGAGCTAAGATTTGTAAGAATTTTTTAAAATCTTCCGTCGAAACAGAATCAGCTTTTTCCATTTCAGTAGCAAGTATCATCATAGAAGAAATAGCAGTGTTAAAACGCATATTTTCTATATCTTCCGAAACTTTTTTGATGGTTTTGTTAAGTAATTTTTGAAGAGAAATAAAATTCGAGCTTTTTTCAATTTTGAGCTTCCCGAGGGTCCCGCCTCTGTAATCAGAGGAAGGGCGCAGGGACGAAAAATTGGAAGAAGCGAGAATTTTTTGATATATCCTCCAAACTTTTTCTATAAATCTTCTTGAGCCAATAATACTCTCCGTGCTCCAAGCCACTGATTCTTCAAAAGGTCCCATGAACATTTCATAAATACGCAAGGTATCTGCGCCGTAAATTTTCACGATATCATCTGGATTTACAACGTTACCGACTGATTTTGACATTTTCACTCCCCCTTCCCCTAAAATCATTCCATGAGAGGTTCTTTTTTTATAAGGCTCTGCTGTTGGTACGAGTTTTAAGTCATATAAAAATTTGTGCCAAAAACGTGAATACAATAAATGCAAAGTGGTGTGCTCCATACCTCCGTTATACCAGTCAACCCCAGTAGCAGAGCAGAGCTCGCTACGGGGCAGGCAGGCATCCCCCAACCAATACTTCAAGTTCTTCATTGAGGCAAATTCCTTATTATTCTTCGGGTCCGTATATCTCAAATAATACCAGGAACTTCCTGCCCAATTTGGCATTGTATCTGTTTCTCTTTTTGCTTTCCCGCCACATTTGGGACATTTTGTATTTACCCATTTTGAAATGTTCGCAAGTGGAGATTCTCCCGTATCGGTCGGTTTATAACTTTTTACTTCCGGTAGTTTTACCGGCAAATCTTTATCTTTCACTGGAACAAGTCCGCATTTTTCGCAATTAACCAGCGGTATCGGTTCACCCCAATATCTTTGCCTAGAAAATATCCAATCTCGCAATTTAAATTTAGTGACAATTTTCCCACCGACAAATTCCATTATTTTTTCCTTCGCTTCATTTGAAGCCATATCAGAGAACTCTTGAGAATTGGTTAATATTCCATCACCAATATAAACTTCTTCTTTACCTTGTAAAACTCTCCAATCTCGAAGCGACCCTCCAATTTTCATAGTTTTTTCTATTTCATCAGGAGAAATCCATTTTAATTCATGATTTTCTTTTTCTTCTTCTGACAACTCTTTTTGCTCTCCGTTTTCCAATTGAAAATAAAAGTTAGAAAAATGTGCAAAACGATTTTCTTTTTTAGGAATATGATAAAATTTACTATGAGAGCGAGGCAATTCTTTTTTTAATTTTAAATTTACGTATCCTGTTTCTTCTTGAATTTCTCTTATGGCTGCTTGTAATGGATTTTCCTCTGCTTCAATTCCACCCGTTACAAATGTAACCCAATTGACTTTTTTCCAAAACAAAACTAAATATTTCTCTTCCGACCAGTGCTTTAAAATTGCATGTATTGCATTTCTGTGAACAAAAGGAAGATCTGCTCTCGGTTCGTCAATAAACACCGGTTCAATAACATTCTTGATTGGCAAATTATATTTCTTTGCAAATTCAAAATCCCTCTCATCATGCGCAGGAACCGCCATTATGGCTCCTGTTCCGACTTCTTTCATCACATACTCTGCTTGCCAAACAGGTATTTTTTCTTTCGTAGCTGGATTTAGAACATATTTGCCAGTGAATTTATTCTTATCTCCACTAACGGCAATAAAAGTCGCACCAAATATTGTTTCCGGCCTAGTGGTAAAAATTTCTATATCGTCAAATTTAATTATTACGCCTTTCGACTTCCCTATCCAATTTCTTTGTTGCGTTTTTACCCGTTCCGGATAATCAACTAAATCCAAATCTTTATCCAACCTGTCGGCATATTTTGTGATAGCCAACATCCATTGTTCTTTTTCCCTTTTTTCTGTCTTGCTTCCGCAACGGTCGCAGATGTCATTTATAGCCTCTTCATTTGCAAGGCCAATTTTATCTTTCGGACACCAATTTATATAAGATTTTGCTTTATAAGCCAAGCCTTTTTTAAAAAACTGTAAAAATATCCATTGAGTCCATTTGTAGTATTTAGGGTCAGTCGTATTTACTTCTCGAGACCAATCAAAAGAAAAACCAAGCTCTTTGAGTTGTTTTCTAAATGTATCCGTATTTTTCTTTGTTACAATAGCAGGCTTTTTTCCGGTCTTAATCGCATAATTTTCAGTGGGAAGGCCAAAAGCATCCCAACCAATAGGATACAAAACATTATAACCTTCCATTCTGCGTTTACGGGAAATAATATCCATAGCGGTATTACTGCGGATATGTCCGACATGAAGCCCATCGCCGGATGGATATGGAAATTCAATTAAAGAATAAAATTTTTTCCCTTTAGCTTGCCCTGAGTCTGTCGAAGGGTCTTTTGCTTGATAAATTTTTTTCTTTTCCCATTCTTTTTGAATTTTTGATTCAATTTTTCTATGGTCGTAATTTTTCATGAGCTAACTTGATGATAACATCCTATCTTGCAGACTTTGGATATGGAGGATAAATATCTTTATCTATGATGCGTTCAAAACAAGCTCGTCCAGATTGATGGTCCCAAGATTCATTTATTCCTCCGCTTGGATATGGATAAGATGTCTCCATCATATCTCTCTCCCTGTAAGATATCATAGGTATTACCCCGTTGTTGTATTCCCTCCAACCCTTTGGTATGGGTAAGGCAAAAGTCGCGCAAAGTTCAAACTTCATTTTATCTTTTATTAAATATTCATAAACATTTCCTTTTTCAAACTCTGGGTCAATAGGCAATGAATACCCAGATAAAGGATTAGAAAGGTCAGAAAGTTTAGCTGGTAATTTTTCTTTTTGCTGCCAATAATTGATGATTTGGTATTGTATATTTTGAAGGTCGCCTATTCGCCTATCGTCTAAACGAAGCAATCTTTGTTTTGCGGGACTATCCATAATGGAAAAACTGCAAACAATAGCCCCTACAACCAGAATAGCGCTGACACATGAGAAAATCAAACCACTTTTTTTAATATAAAAACCAAATAACTGATTATTTCTAAGACTTAAAATGTAGTATTTTCCAACAATTACGGCGGTCATTAATACAACAACAACTTTTAGTATAAATCTTGTGGTAATTTCACCAGAAATAAAATATTTTATTAACGCAACCAAATCCACCATCAAGACCACCGCAGACAAAAACAAAATAATATATATGACCCATTTTCTTATAATGTGGTCTATATGCCCCATTTCAGTTTTTGTAAATTTTTCCCAAAAATAGGAGATTATGAGAAAAGCGGGAAAGAATATGATAAGGGTGGCGAGCGCCATACGAATACTTTCATATTCATAGGTAGAGTATCCGTATTGATAACTTGCATTTAAAACATCAGGAAAACGTTTGTTGAGAGTTTCAAAAACAAGATTAAGGAATGATGTTACCGAGGTTATTAATGTTATTAGTAATCCTAAGCACAAAAAGAAAAAACCTGTATTAAGTTTTGAGTTATTTGTTTCCATGTTTTTATTATAACATAAAAAACTATGAAAATTAAAAGAAAAAATCAAGAACAATATTTTTGCCGGTACGGATTTTTTGAAGCTTAAAAAATCCTGAAATTCTCGCGCCGTCGCGCTCGAAACCCCTTAAAAACATTATTCTTAATTTTTTTCCCAAATAGCTGTATTGGAAAGTGAAATAGTGCGATTGTTTGATTTTTCTAGCAAACAAAGTTCCCCAAAAGAAATCTTGCCTTTAAGACCATTCATGGCATTTTCCAGCGCATAACCCAGGGAAAGTGAAGATGAATTTATAGCATAGGAATTTAAAATAACAAAAAGAGGATTGTCGCTTAAAATTTTTCGCACCTGGGAAAGAAGTTTGGGTAAATCTTCTTCTATTTTCCAAGTTTCTCCTTTTGGCCCGCGACCAAATTTAGGCGGGTCCATTATGATAGCATCATATTTATTTCCCCTTTTTTCTTCCCTTTCAATAAATTTAACGCTATCGTCGCAAATAATACGCATTGGCATTTTTTCCAAATCAGAAAGTTTTTGGTTTTCTTTTAACCATTGAATTGTTTGTTTTGAAGCGTCTATGTGCGTTACATCTGCTCCTGCTTTCAAGGCAAATAGACTTGAGATGCCAGTATAGCCAAATAAATTTAAAAATTTAATCTTTCTGCCTGAATTTTTTATTTTTTCTTCTATAAAATTCCAATGATAGGATTGTTCTGGGAAAAAACCTAAATGCCTGAAAGGCGTAGGAGAAGCTAAAAATTTTATACCTTTATATTCCATTTCCCACCTTAGCTTAGTGTCAAGGACAGTCCTTGACACTTTTGACATTTTCCACCCACTTTTAGCGCCTTGTTTAGAACTCCAAAATTTTCCATCAGCTTTTACCCATTCTTTTTCACTCAGAGTTTTTTTCCAAACGGCATCTTCATACGGACGTATAAAAGTATATTGGCCGAATTTTTCCAGTTTTTCTCCTTCACCTGTATCTAATAGTTCATAGTCTTTCCAATCCTGTGAACAAAAAATTTTAATTTCATTTTTCATTCGTTTTAACTATTCTTCTTTTTTATTCAGTATAATTATCAAAATCAAAAAAAGAACAAATAATATCAAATTTCCAATAACTATCGGCCAACCTTGAAAGCCGACTGTTTTGAACCAAATCGTAATTTGTATAATCTGCCAGACTAAAGAACTTGTAAATAAAATAAAAAGAACCCAGAGTATAAAATTTACAATTGTTTTTTTGTTATTTTTCTTAGAGCGATAAACAGTATAAGAGAGACTAGCCAGTAAAACTCCTGAAATCATTATTGGTCCAGCAATAAGAATAGTAAAACCAGTTTTATCCATTAAGGTTACCATAACTCCAAAAATAAAGAGAATGGCTGAGACTGTATAATAACTCCAAAGCCATATTGGTTTTTTATTTTCCAAATTCATAATAATTATAAAAATATATTATATATAACTCATTGATTATAACACATATACTGATTAAAGTGTATATTTTTACGGTAGTTTAACCGCTGGGATTTAAAAGAAATACTTGCCAATGATCATTCCCAAATCATTCTTGTTTTCTTTTGCTTCCCAAATTTCTTTCAAAGAAGATTCAGCAAAATCTTTATAATCTTTAACTGATTCAAATTGTTCCAATATTATCTCTTTTTTACAAAGATTTCTACTAGTCTTCCCAATATATTCATCCCAACTAGATCTGACATTCCCAGCGGTTAAACCGCTGGTTTTATGGACTTTCCAATTTAAATTTATATATACGCTTACATGTAAAAGTTGTTCATTGGATTTTACATGCACTGATTTAAATGTTCCTTGAAAAAGAGAACCTGATCTTTTATTTTTGTTATTAAAATACCAAGTATATCCTCCTCCGAGCCTTTTCATAAACTCACTTATACCACCATCATTTATTTCTTTTAATAAAAGATGGTAATGATTTGAATTTAAATCGTAACAAATAATTTCTACTAATGGATCGTTGAATTGAATATTTTTATCATTTTTGCTAGAAATAATCTCACGCAAACCTTTTATAGGCTCTTTTGAATTAAAAAATTCAAGACTTTGCATAAATCTCTCTGTATCCTTTCTGTCTTTAACTATCGGCCTTTTATCAACACCACGGTTATAAACATGGTAATATTCTCCAATAGCTATTTTTTCTCTATTTGCCATTATCTAATTATATACTCCCTGCGGTTTAACCGCTGTGAATCGCTGTGGATAATTTTTATATCAAAAATTCTATCACGTCCCCATCTTTGACTATATACTCCTTACCTTCTGTTCTAACCCATCCTTTTTCTCTCGCTTTTGCATAAGAACCAGCCTCCAACAATTTCTCATAGCTAATAACCTCTGCGCGAATAAATTTTTCCTTGAAATCATTATGTATTGCGCGACCTGCAACCGGCGCAGTCGAATCGCGGCGGACGGTCCAAGCCCTTGATTCATCTTTGCCGGTAGTAAAAAAAGTTATTAAATTTAATAAATCATACCCAGCTTTAATAAGATTATCCAATCCTGTGCCGAAAATTGGGTCAATTTCTATGTAAGGACCCGGGAGCTTGGAAACAAAGTCTTTTTTTATATTTTCAGCCACTTCTGATGTGTTTAACACATAAAGAGTCGGTTTTTTAATACCCCCTTGTTCCAATTCAAAATTAATTACTTCTATATCAAAAAGCGGGTCAATTTTGTCGTGAACATGAATCATATTTGAATCCTCAAAAATTCGCACTACTTCGATTATAGCGTCAACTTCACGGATGTGGGAAAGAAATTTATTACCGAGTCCCGCGCCCTCCGACGCGCCTTTGACCAAACCTGCAATATCCACAAATTCAACCACGGCAGGTATGGTTTTTTCCGACTTAGATATCTCGGAGAGTTTAAGAAGTCTATCGTCCGGCACAGGCACAATGCCCACCGACGGGTCAATGGTGCAAAAAGGATAATTTTCCGCCGGCACGCCTTTTTTAGTAAGCGCGTTAAAAAGCGTAGATTTTCCCACATTCGGTAGCCCGACAATGCCGATACTTAATGACATAATAATATGAATATATCAGAATGAGTTCGAAAAGTCATTTATTCCGAATCCTTTATATTTTCTATAATGATTTTTTCTGCTGATTCTATGTCTTTTTTAAGCTGATTGATTAAAAGACGTTCATTTTTTGTTAAAGGTTGTGATGTTCTGATTTTTTTAAATATTTTAATTTCTTCTGCTATATCTTCATCTAAGATATTAAAGCTTTTTGCCACAAGTGTCTTAGTATGAATCAATTTGTTTTTCATGCGTTCCTTGTAATGCAAGACCTTATACCATCCCCAGATAACAAAAATAATTAATAGAATAATAAGCGCAAGTATAGGAATTATGGTAGAAAAAGTATTTATAACAGTAGTAATAACAGGAACTGATTTAGGAAGGACTTTAATTTTAATAGGTAAACTTTCTTGACTTTCAATGCCATTAGCAAGAGAATGAGCAGTAATTTCATAAATACCGGGTAAAACTTTTTCTGAAATATAAATAAATATACCTTTTCCATCAGATTTTATGATTGTTTCTTTTTTAATTTTATTTTCATTAACAAGAATCGTATTGGCAAGAAATGTTTTATCAATTAATATACTAGAGTTTATTACAACATCAATATTTGGGTCAGTTAGACCTTTTACTACTAAAAATTCACCTTCTTTAACATCTTTAGAGTAATCTATAAAAACTGGAATTGATACTGTTACAATTTTTGGAACCACTTCAGAAACAGGCTCTGGCGTGAGTTCAATTACAGGTGCTTCCTTTTCCACAGCCTTAGATATATTAAAAGATGCTTGGCCTGCGCCAGTGGAAATATTTGTCCCTTGACCATCGTTCGCCAAGACTGAAAATGCCGTAAATTTTAGATTAGCATTACCAGCAGCTTTTGCTTTAAAAGATAGTGTGAGAATCGTCCCACTATTTCCTTGATAGCCATTTAATATAATACCTTCCATATTAGCTGTGCCACTTGCATTGGAAAAAGATGGCTCAACAGCCCATAAGTTAACAAGGGAATTAGATTTAGAAACAGAATTTAAAGTTAATAAAGCTCTAGGAAAATCAAGCGTACCAGAGACTGCATTTGCAGACTGAGTAGGGCTTGATAAGACAACCCGCACAGTAATAGCATCCCCAACATTATATGAACCGGAAGAAGGTGATAAATTAAGATTTGCTGCAAGAGTTGTATGCGCAAAAAATACTAGAAATAAAAAAATGAAAAATAAAAATAACTTTTGCATATAATAATTATATCCTATAATTATATAAATATCTACGATAAAAGTAAAAACCAAAAATAAAAATGACTGATAATAATGAAGCTGTTAACAAAATAAGCCAAGGTGATATAAGTGTGGAAGATGTAAAATTTCCATTCATATCATAAGCGTTTACTTTTACATGATAAAATGGGGTTTGATTTTTAAGGAGAAAAGGACTTTCTGCCTTGACACATTTAAATAATTCACATACTTGATAATGGTCAATTCCGGAATTTTTGTCTGTTGTGCTGAATGCTATAAAATACTTGTTATCAAACAAAGAAGAATCTTGGGAGCGCATAATATTGAATTTTTCCGGAAATATTTTATCGCCAGATATTAAATCAAGAGTGTTTTGGGCATTTACTCCTTGAATTATTTTAATATTTGTATTGATGATTTTAGCGGGAGCTAAAGAGCCTTCCCCATCATTCAAAAACAAATTTACATTATTTAATAGCAAATTTGTATCTCCCGTTTTTTTAGTTCTAAAGACAATCTTAAACACCTCGCCTTTTACAGTAGAAATACCTCCTGGGATTATACCAGAAAAATGAATTGTTTCGAGAGTTTTAAGATTTGGTTTCTCCACCCAAAAACTTATAAAAGAGCCACCAATATTTACAATTTCCGCTTTAAGAAAATTGTCATCATATTTTAAATTTCCTTCAACTGTGTTTATAGAATCTCCTTCCGTATTCAAAAAAACTGTTAACATAAAAACCTCATTTTCTTGTAAGGTGTTTCTTTCCGCATTCAACTCCAAACCGGCTGCCAAAACATGGCGGCTAAAGAAAAATACGAGTGTGAGTAGAATAATTAATTTTATTTTAAAATTCTTTTTCATATATTTACCCTGTCCAATAAAATGCCATAATACTAAAATCAATCAAATTCACGACTCTATCATTATTTAAGTCAACTTTTACCGGCGGATTGCTCTTTTTATACCAATACGCCACGATAGAAAAATCAACGAGATTGACACGACTATTAGTATCTAAATCGCCTTTAGCGGGAGCTTGTGGCGGTAATTGGGCAGGTATATTTTGTGTACTAACTTTAAAATTAATTAATGGACTGAAACCGCTTACCAACTGGTTACCTATGGATGCTTTTGATTTCGTGTTATGGGAACCATATTCTAGAACTGAGGTATCAAAATTATACAAATATATTCCATCTTTATCAGAAATAGTTTTGGCAAAAAATTCTTCTTCAGAATTAACTGAAATGATAATATCGGATTGAATAGCTGATTGACCGAAAATAGCAATATTATCCCCTCTTTTTACTTCTTTTTTATCAACTGCAATAGTCGGTGCAAGAAAAATTCCTGAAATATTTGTAGTGGCTCCAGCCGTCACACTAACTGGAAAAGTTAGAAGTCCCGAACGACGCCCATCTTTATCTTCGCTATATACTGAAAAAATATAATTCCCCGCAGAAAGACTAGTGATTAAAGTTGAGAAATTAGCATCAGTACCAGCCGCCACAGTTGTGACGATCTGCGCATCTTTTAAAATAGTAACAACACTCTTTGGATAAGCTTTACCAGAAAAATTAACTGCCGTGCTTGAAGCAGGCGGTATAGACCCTCCTCCCCCACCACCGCCACCGCCACCGGAAGTGCAAGCTGAAGTATTAAAATTACAAGAAGCGCTACAAGAGAGCGTGCCTCCGCTAAAGCCCTGCAACGCGCAAGTAGCTCCATTTAAATCAGTGTCGTCGCATTGCTCTCCTGATTCAACTATACTGTTACCACAAACCGGACCTGTTGTGCTGGCCTCTTGGGTAGATGCATAAATGGAATTTGAAAATAACGCCAACAATATCAAAAATACAAAGTGGTGTGTTTTTATCATGGCGTTTCTCCTAAAATAGTAAGCGTTGAGCTTCCTGACCTTCCTGCTGAAGAACTTAAAATTGTTTTTAAATAAAGATCTTTTTCATTACCGGCACCGGCAGTTATCGTTGTTCCAGTAGTTGTGTCCGCATCAAAAGTTACGGCACCGGCAATACAACTTGCGTCCGCGCACGCGGCCCCTTTATTATTTACAAGATAATTTTCACTGGATACAACGCCATTGGTGAAAGTGGTGATGTTATACCAAATAATTAAGGAACCGCCACTACCATTATAAAGTGTTACTACGGGTTTAGCGGTACCGGCGCCGCCAAAAACTTGTGGAGCAGTAACAGTATCAACATTATTGAAAGGGGCGGAAATTGTGACCCCTGTTGCCCCCTCCGGAAATGTGATAGTTGACACCGAGGTAGTATAATCTTGGGCTCTTACTTCTATCGCGGTTGAAAGACCGATGGTATAAAGGTCGCTGATTGGAGTATCGTCAACATAATTTGTTTTACAGCCAATGGCTTTCACGGTTGTCGTTACCGCAACATTGAACGCCCCAGAATATGTGGTGGATGCGCAACTGACGGCGCCACCGTCCGTGGTGTAATGAGCAGTTGCGCCTGTCGTAGTGGCAATATTAAGCGTCACACTTTGCGTGCTACCATAGGTTCCTGCTCCAGGAGAACTGGTAATGGCACCGACTGTGAGAGTAAAAGTGTTGCTGGTTTGCACCGCGCTATTCACATAATTTGCTTTTGTGCCGAGCACTTTGATTGTTTTGCCTGTCGCAATAATTGTAGCATTAGCTCCAGTCGTTCCAACAGAACAAGTACCGGGCGTACTGGCTTCAGGGCTGGTAGTACCATCCACTGTCTGACAAAAAACTGCGCCGGTGGTGGCTGAAGTTTGCGTGGAAGTGGTGTCGTTGTTGAAACTTCCGCCATTGGTGCCGAAAGCGGGGTCAGCCACTTGTAGCGTATATGTCGCGCTCTGCACCGCAGAGTTGGTATATCCTGATTTGGTGCCAATAGCTTTCAATGTCGTTGCAGTCGCAGTAATACTGACCGCTCCTGAATACGTTTGGGTCGGGCTAGTATCGCAGGTTCCCGGTGTCGAAGCCCCCGGCGTAGAACCGTCCGTGGTATAACAAATGACCGCAGAAGCGGGACTTGCGACTGTAATTGTTTCACTTAAATCATTATTATATGTACCAGTAGTGTCAGTAAACGCTGGGGTGTCCACAGCAGGTAGCGTATAAGTAATCGTTAAAACTATTTGGTCTTGACGTAAAGTAACCGCCGCACTATTGTTACTACCAGTGGCTAAATCATTTGTGATTCGGAATCTTACCGTGCTATTTGATGCCTGTAAGCCAGCAGGAACTGAAATTGCTGTACCAGTCTTTGTTGTCCAGGCTACAAGTCCAGAAAATGCAGTTGCAGTAGAAAATGTGCCTTGAATGGTGGGCGTATTATCATAAAATGCAAATGGACCAGAATTTCCAGCCGCACCAACATTGTATTCAGAAACCCGATAATTGTAACTATTGCCAGTTCCTGAACCTACTTCCGTAACCGTACTTCCAGTTGGAATACCAAATATTGCCTCCCAAGTCCCGGCAACTTCCCAAATACGTCCAGAGTTAATTTTGTTCTTTCCTGTAATCCTCATCTCAAGCGAACCGTTTGCAGGCGAGCCATCGGCAGACTGCCATTGAGGAGTAGTAGAGGTAGGGGCAGGGTTAGTTGCTGACCAGCTTTCTGTATCTGCTACAAATGACCATGTTTTTGTGGTGGTTGATGCCTCCGCTTTTTCTACCTCTGGCGGAAAATTATAAATCTGCGGCCAGCCGGAAAAAATCCAGCCGACGGAAAGCGTGAATATTAAAAAAAATTGCAGAGATTTTTTAAACCGGCTACGCATAATAAAATTATAACAAATTTTTTTAAAATAGTGAAAATATTTTTACTTACCAACCTACTTTTTTCTTTTTAGTAAAGGTCTGGCTACCAATACAAGAATAATGATAGATAATACGATAATAATTATATTTTGTATAACAAAATTTATTATCGGCTCTAATAGATTTGGGCTTTTTGTAACTTCTATTGATACCGGTATTAAAAGTCCGGAATACACATTTCCACCAGCGGGAGCGTCTTTGAATATGATGTATGTTCTTCTTTCATTTGAGTGGCCCTCTTTGCCTGCTTCTTTAGAAGTTGCGCCCCACAATCCCAATTCCGCATTTCTTGGTACTTTTACCTTAACGGTAAAGGTCTTGGTTTCTTCTTGTTTAATGGTGAAATCCTTCGGCTCAACCGTAATCCAAGACGTAATATCCATTCTGTCATTATCTCCTTCTATCTTCTTGTAATGGGTATACCAAAAGCCTGACCTTTCTCCAATGTCAGTCCCCTCTAATGCTATTTCTGCCTTTATGGTCTTGCCGGGATAACCAACAAGGTTGGTAAGGGACATTTTATTAACTGATGTTGCTAACGCAAAAGAGCCTTGGACAAGCAACAAGCCAAGCAACAAAGCAACTACTATGGTGCTTTTACTTTTCATATTTCATATATTGGACTATTAGACTATCTTTGTCAAATTAAGATTCTCCCAGAACAGTAAGCGTTGAAGTTCCTGTCGCGCCGGCGGAACTGCTCAAAATTAATTCCAAATAAAGGGCTTTGTAAGAGGCGGCACCTACCGACACCCCGGTGGCAACAGGAGATAATCCGTCGGTACCATCGGTAGATAGATTACTATCGGTGACAGTGCTAGTGGTAGTAGTAGCGGGGTCCGACAGCGCATAACCCTCAGATGCCGCAATAGTGCCTGTCCAACTACTTATCGAAAGCGAAATATTAAGAGCTCCTCCGGAAGTATTTTTAAGCCTTACTACCGGTTCGCTGGTAGTAGCGTGGAGGACTTGGGCATCACTTACAGTATCTACATCATTATAAGGGTTGGAAACCGTAGCGCTGGCCGCGCCTTCAGGAAAAGTAATTGTGGTTATCGCGGTATCCGCCACTTTACCTACTACGGTTATAGTGGTCGCCGCGGCAGTTGATGCGCTCTGGGTAGATGTATTACCTGCTAAGACGTAATTGATACCACTCAATCCGACAATCATTAACACTGCTAGAGACGAAACAAACACAACATTAAGTTTTCTTAGTAATTTTTCAATCAGTTTTTGCATTATTATTTTGTAAATTATATTTTATAAATTTTTTTGTTGTCGACCTTTTTTATAATAATAAAAAATAGAGAAACCTTAAACGCATTTTGCAATGCTATGGCGTAATTATAACACATAGCGCTTATTGATAATAGCAAATGTTATCCACAGTAATTAAAATAGAACATTTTATCTATTTTTTGTCTAATTTATTCGTCTATTATTTCAAAATCATTTCCGGCTGTTCCTAAAATAGCTTTCCTATTGCGAGTGCGAACAAAATAGGCCGCGCTTGCGCTAATTCCAAGAAAAGCAAATAAACTGATTCCGTAAATTAAATTGTCTTCTGTGCCCACATCGCTCTTTACGACTGCTGCCTCTAAATCGCCAACCGACCTTGCTTCCACAGATTCTGTGATGGGTGTTTTTAGCGGGATAGAATTTTGGGCTAAAGTTTTAACCGATTTAATAGAAGAAGAATAACTAAAAACCAACTCACCTGTTGAGGAAAAAAGTTTTAAGTTGTATTTATCGCCAAAACTAAATCCGGAAATTTTATCAGAAATAATCATCTGTTTTTTAGACATAATTACGCTATTTTTAGGAAACATGAAAGTTTTTTCATTTGCCCGAAGAATCCAATTTGAAATATCAATATCGGAACTGGCATTATTTGAAAGTTCTATAAAAAAATCTTTAATACTTCCTACTTTGGAAATGGTTACAGTTGTAGGAAGAACTTTTATTATCATTTTGCTAGTGGTCTCTGGAGTTCTAGAAGTATTATTTGAATAATATTCCAAAAATAAAACATATTCACCGGGATAATAATAAATGTGATAGAACTTTTCAAAATTATTTATTTGTTCAAATGAACCACCGTCACCGAAATTCCAATAAGCTCTACCAAGAACAATATTTTCATTGGAGTAGCCAAAAACGTTGGTTTCAATTTCAAATGGCTGTCCGGCAAAAACTATGGCGTCGGTTAAAATTTTTGCTTTGATGGTTGTGGTTTTAACTGATTCTGTTTCTGTTGTGTCCTGTGTGGAAAAATTATCATCGTTTGTATTACTTTCTGTATTACTTGAATCATTTACAGAAGAAGATGAATTGCTTGTTCCTGGAGTAGGAGAAGCAATAACCCATTCATTGTTAACTCTTTGAATACTTTTACCGTCAGGAGGATTGTCAACTACACTGGATTCTCCGTCCCCCCAACCAATTTTATCCATCACCTCTTGGTTTAAGTTTTTTAATTGAATTGTATTTGATTCAGTTAATGTAAAAGTGTTTAAACCCAACGTATCTTTGGAAATTAAAAAATAGCCATTGACTCCAATCGTTTTATTCTCAAAATATGTTTTCGAAACCAAAGAATTAAAACTGCTTCCCGTTTGTGTTTTCCTTTGAATATACCAGCCTGTTAAATCCACGGAAGAACTGTTAGAATTATAAAGTTCAATGAATCTTTCTTCTGTGGGATTTAATTGGATTTCATTTATAACAACCTCCGCATACGCTAATCTAGACACAAATAAAAAGGCAAATCCTAACAAAACTAAAATTGTTCTTTTAAACATGATTTATTTAAAAAATTTAATAATATGATATAATCATAACATGAATCCCGTTAGAAATAATAAAGACATTGAAAAACGGGTTATAATGGTTGAATTATTATTAATTAATGTAAATTTCTAACGGGATGAAGAAAATAGATTTTCTTGCGATTGGGGATATAGTGACAGACGCATTTATAAAAATAAAAGATGCTCATGTGCATTGCAAGATAGATACAGAAGCTTGTGAACTTTGCCTGCGTTTTGGAGATAAAGTGCCTTATGAATCATTAAATGTAATACCTGCAGTCGGCAATAGTCCAAACGCCGCTGTATCTGCCGCTCGTTTGGGATTAAGCACGGCTCTTATTACAAATATCGGGGATGACCAAAATGGCAAAGACTGTCTGGTATCTTTGAAAAAAGATGGAGTTTCAACTGATTATATTACGGTAGAAAAAAATAAAAACACAAATTATCATTATGTTCTTTGGTATGATATTGACCGCACGATTTTAATTAAACATACGGAGTTTGATTATAAATTTCCAAAATTGGGAGAAATTTCTTGGATATATTTGAGTTCTCTGGCTAAAAATTCTTTGCCATACCACGAAGAAATATTGGAATTTTTAAAGAAAAATCCTGAAACAAAGCTCGCCTTTCAACCGGGCACTTTTCAAATTAAATTCGGCGCAGAAAATTTAAAAGATATTTATAAACGAACAGAAATATTTTTTTGCAATCTTGAAGAAGCGCAAAAAATTTTAAAAAATGAAAATAAGGATGTTTTTGTGTTATCAAAAGGCATTGCAAATTTAGGTCCAAAAATGGTTGTAATAAGCGACGGACCAAAGGGCGCTTATTTTTATAAAGACGGAGAATTATGGTATAACCCTATTTATCCGGATATTGTTCCACCTTTGGAACGTACAGGAGCGGGAGACGCTTTTTCTTCCACATTTACAGCCGCTCTTGCCTTAGGCAAATCCCCCCTTGAGGCATTTTCCTGGGGACCGATAAATTCAATGTCTGTGGTTCAAAAAATAGGCGCGCAGGAAGGATTACTTTCTAAGAAAAAATTAGAAGAATATTTGAAAAACGCTCCAGAAAATTATAAGACAAGAAAACTGTAAAAATGAACTTTTGGAGGGGTTTCGAGGCTGACGAGCCGAGAATTTCAGGATTTTTTAAGCTTCAAAAAATCCGTACCGGAAAAAGTTCATTTTTACAGTTTTCTTGTCAACACTTTTTTTACTGCTTCTTTTATATCTTTCACTCCCATTTTGTAGTGTTCTATCAATTCATCAGGCGTGCCTGACTGACCAAAAAGATTTTTAATGCCAATAAATTCCATCGGCGCGGGATAATTTTGCGCTAAAACTTCAGCAACAGCGGAACCCATTCCCCCTTTTATTTGATGTTCTTCCACGGTTACGATTGCTTTAGTTTCTTTTGCGAGAATTGTTATAGCTTCTGCGTCTATTGGCGCAATTGAAGATAAATTTATTACTTTAGTTTTTATTCCCTCGGCTTCCAATTCTTTGGCCGCAAAAATTGCCCGATAAGCAAGACTACCTGTAACTATAATCCCAACTTGCGCCAGTCCAACATCCGGCATCCAATAAGTTTGCGCCTTGCCTATTTCAAAAGGAGTTTCTTCTGTAGTTATAATCGGCGTTTTTTCACGAGCTAAGCGTAAATAGGCCGGTTTACCGGTTTTAGCCAAAGCGAGAGTTGCTTTTTTCGCTTCTATGCTGTCACAAGGCGAAATGACATCAACATTGGGAAGCACCCGCATTAACGCAATATCTTCAAGCGCTTGATGCGTGCCACCATCAGGTCCAACAGAAATACCGGCGTGTGAACCTACTATTTTTACAGGTCTGTCATTATAAGCTATTGTTGTTCTTATTTGTTCCCAATTCCTACCCGGAGAAAATACGGCATAAGAAGAACAGAAAGGAATTTTACCCATCGCAGCCATACCTGAAGCGACAGTGACTAAATTTTGTTCAGCCACTCCCATTTCTATAAATCTCTTCGGGAATTTTTCAGAAAAAAAGTGCATCTGCGTTGACTCCGTCAAATCCGCGCAAAGAGCAACGACATTTTTATCTATCTCTCCTGCCAAAAGCAATCCTTGTCCAAAACCTTTCCTTATGGGAATTTGTTCCACATCGGAATTAAAAATTTTGGGATTTAATTTTAATTTTGGATTTAACATTTTTTATTTTTTTTGCTAATGCCTAGTGCCTAAAGCCTAGCGCCTGTATCTTTTAATTCTTTAAGCGCCATTTCACCTTCCTCTTTGCTTGGCGCCTTACCATGCCATTTATAATCTCTTTCAAATTCTTTTACGCCTTTGCCTGGCACTGTATGCGCGATAATTACAGTAGGTTTTTCAAATACTTTTTGCGCTTCTTCTATTGCTTCATTTAAAGCTTTAAAATCATGCCCAGCAACTTCTATCACATGCCAGTTAAAGGCTCTCCATTTATCCGCCAACGGTTCAAGCGGCATAATGTGTTCGGTAAAACCATCTATTTGAATATTATTTCTGTCTACTATGGCAATTAAATTCCCCAATCTGTTTTTCCCGGCAAACATTATTGCTTCCCAAGAATTTCCTTCATCCAATTCTCCATCAGACATAAAACAATAAATAAATCTGCTTCTATCTTTTTTATCCATTCTGTCCGCCAGCGCCATGCCTATTGCTTGTGAAAGTCCTTCACCTAACGGACCAGAAGAATTTTCTACAAATGGCAAGTATTCCCTATGTGGATGTCCTTGAAGGCGCGTGCCAAATTTTCTCAGAGTTTTTAATTCTTCAATTGGGAAATATCCACTATGCGCCATAGTCGCATAGAGCACAGGACAAATATGCCCATTAGAAAGAACCAGTCTGTCACGTCCTTCCCAAAATGGGTTTTGGGGATTGTGTTTTAAAATATGAAAATAAAAAAGCGTAAAAATATCAGTCATGCCAAGCGGCCCCGCCGTATGTCCGCTTTTTGCTTCCACCAGCATTTCAATAATACTTTGACGAATATTGTTTGCTTTTATTTCAAGTTCTTTGATTTTTTCTTCAGTCAACATATTATAAATTCCTAAACTCTTCAATTGTGCTAATTATATCATCTGTATTAAAAATCGCTGAACCGACAGCTAGACGACCTGCGCCAGCGTTTGTGAGAAGTGAAGCAGTTTCAAAATCTACTCCGCCATCAACAGATATGGTGAGATTTGGGAATTTTTCTTTTAGTGTTTTTATATTTTCTAAAACTTTTTCATCAAATTCTTGTCCCTGGAAACCAACCTTATCCATGCCCATGCATTGCACAAAATCAATATTGTCAACTAAAGGAAAAATTTGTTCCAGGGGTGTTTTTATATTTATGGCTATACCTATTTCCATTGCTTCTCTTATATAAATATCTATGCCTTCTAAAAAATTCTTAAATTCTTTTAAATCACCAACAGCTTCAATATGAAAAATTATTCTCCTGGCTCCCAGTTTAGTGTAGATATCAAAATTTTCCATCGCATCCAAAACCATAAGGTCAAGTTCAAAATCAATATCTTCCCAAAAAGGCATCCCTTCTTCTTCATTTAAAATTCTTCTAAAATGGTCGTCCAGGTCAGCCCCGTTAACATCTGAACTTTTTCCAGCCGATAAGAACGGCCAAGTAATATTTTTTATAAAAATTCCGTCACAAATGTCTATTTGCACAACGGGAACTATTCCGCGAACAAGCGCGATTTTATTTTTTAAATCTTCGTAATTTTTGGGCAATATCGCTGGGATTATTTCAGTCATGGTTTTAATGTGAAGGCTTAGTTTCTTTAAATTTTTTGCTGCCCGAGGGTCCCGCTCGGTACTCCGAGAAGGGCGCAGGGACAAAAAATTTAAAGAAACTAAGCTAATCGTCTATTTTTATTTTATCTATCTTTCCTAAACGACGAATATGTTTTTCATCTTTACTAAAAGCAGTATTAAGCCAGAGATTAACCGCGTCCATCATACTTTCTTCAGTAAAATACCTAGCGCCAAGAGAAAGAATATTTGAATTATTGTGTTGTCTTGACCTGATAATTATATCCGATTCATCATCCACCAATGGTTTCGCCTTGCCATAATAAACAACCGCTCTTACATGAGGAAATTTGTTTGCAGCTATAGCTTCTCCTTCTCCTGTGCCCCCGAGGATTATTCCTCTTGTGGTGTCTGGATTTTTTGATATTTCTTTTGCAACTGGAATAACAAAATCCGGATAATCATCTTTTTCTTCATATTCAAAAGCTCCTTTGTCTATAACCTCATAGCCTTGGAGTTTCAAAAAAGAAACTAATTTTTCTTTAAGCACATATCCTGCGTGGTCTGTACCAATAAAAATTTTCATAATTATATTATACCATTTTTTATGTGACAAGAACAACGTGATACAATATAAAAATGACTAAATTCCATAAATATCACGGTGCCGGAAATGATTTCATTATAGTGGACAATCGTGATAAAAGTTTTGATATAAAAGACGCTGATAATATAAAGCTGCTTTGCCATCGACGTTTCGGAGTGGGCGCGGACGGCATAATTCTTCTGGAAAACCAGCCTGATTATGATTTTCAAATGGTGTTTATCAACAACGACGGGTCTATGGGTTCAATGTGCGGGAACGGCGGACGCTGTATAGTGCATTTTGCTCACTATATTTTAAAAATTATTAAAGACCCGAAAAATATTAATTTCATAGCTGTTGACGGAGCGCATAAAGCAGAAATACTAAAAAACGGAGAAATTAAATTAAAAATGCAGGATATAAGTAAGGTTGGTGAAAGAAATAATTTGCCGTTTGTGTTGTGCGGCACCACTCCGCATAACATTATGTTTGTGGAAAATCTGAAAGAATTTCCCGTGGTTGAAAAAGGCAGAAAAATAAGGAATTCCGACCCGGATGGGGTCAATATAAATTTTGTTGAAATAAAAGATAATATTGTATATGTACGCACTTACGAACGGGGAGTAGAAGACGAGACTTGGGCTTGCGGCACGGGAGCAACATCGGTAGCTGTCACTTGCTCGCATCTGGATAAAATTAAAACAAATATCTGTCACATCAAAATGCCCGGCGGTAACCTGACTGTGGAATTTGAAAAAAATAAAGATGGCTCTTATAAAAATATCTACCTCATCGGTCCTGCAGTATTTGTATTCGAGGGTCAACTTAGTAATCCAACCACTAAGTCATTAAAAAAATGAGAAAACATGCATTTGAAACAGGAGAATATTATCATATTTATAACCGTGGTGTTGATAAAAGAAAAACTTTTTTAAATCAATATGATTTAGATCGCTTTTTGAAAAGTCTAGTCGAATTCAACACAAAAGAACCAATAGGCAGTATTTATGCTCTTTCTTTCGAAAAACATAGATTTAGTAGTCCAACTACTAAGTCAAAAAAATTAGTTTCAATAATAGCATACTGCGTAAATCCAAATCATTTCCATTTACTTCTTACTCCCCTTGCAGAAAAAGGAATAGAAAAATTTATGCACCGAATTGGTGGCTACACTAGATACTTTAATGAAAAATATAAAAGAAACGGCGCATTATTCCAAGGAAGATTTAAATCAAAACATATCCCCGACAATAATTATCTTCTCAGGCTAGGCGCTTACATAAACATGAACAATCGAGACCCATTTGGTAATCCAACTACCAAATTGAGTAAATCAAGCTTAGAAGAATATACTAAAAATATTAAAAATATATGTGATACAAAAATAATTTCTGGGCAATTTAAAAATCAAAAAGAATATTCGAAGTTCGCATTAGAAGCTTGGCAAGACACACCAGAAAGAAAAGAGGCTTTAGACATGAACTAACTTAGTAGTCCAACCACTAAGTTTCTATTTTTTATTGTTTTTTACCTTTAAGAATAATTCTTTGATCAAAATCTCCTCTAAATAGTGTTCCCAGTTTTTATGACATGGTCCACTAAAGTATATGTATACCCCATTTCGTTATCATACCATCCCAATACTTTTACGAGATTTCCTCCAACAACGCGAGTCATGCTAAGGTCTGCGATAGAACCATATTTACTTCCTAAAATATCACTTGAAACAAGTTCTTCTTCTGTCACGGAAAAAATACCTTCCCATTTTTCATTTTTTGCAGCTTTTTTAAGAATTTCATTAATTTCTTCTTTGGTGGTATTTTTCTTGGAAATAAAAGTAATATCAACAATTGACCCAGCTACTACCGGTACTCTCATAGCAATACCGTCAAAAAGTCCTTCTAATTTTGTAAATGCTTTTGTAACCGCAATCGCCGCTCCGGTTGAAGAAGGCACGATATTTTGCGCCGCAGCACGACCTTCGCGAAAATCTTTTTTATTAGGAGAATCAACTATAGATTGGCTAGCTGTATAACCATGTATGGTATTTAAAACTGCTTTCTCTATGCCAAGCGCTTCATCTAAAATAGAAATTAACGGACTACCTGCGTTTGTCGTGCAAGATGCATTTGATGTAATATCACAAGTGCCGAATTTTTCTTCATTTACACCCATTAAGATAGTCTCTCCTTTGATTTCACTTTCTCCTTTAGCAGGAGCAGAAATTACCACCTTTTTTGCTCCTGCGTCCAGGTGTACTTTCGCTTTATCGTAAGAAGCAAAAAGTCCGGTTGATTCAACTACTACGTCAATATTTAAATCTTTCCAAGGAAGTGAAACAGGGTCTTTCAAAGATAAAACTTTTAATTTTTTTCCGTCAATTATTAAATATTCCCCATCTATTTTTACATCGTGATTCCATTTTCCATAAACCGTATCGTATTTGAGTAAATATGCCATATTGGCAATGTCGCCCAAATCATTTACAGCTACCACCTCAATTTCTTCGCGTTCCAGCGCTATTTTAAAAAATGCTCTCCCTATCCTACCAAAACCATTTATAGCTACTTTAATTTTTTTCATAATTTTAATTATATCAAATTATGAAAATAAAAATTTAAAGCGTCGTGGGTTCCCTGTCCTTATGACTCCGAGGGCGAAGGCGCAGAAATTTTTGATTTTCATGATTTTATATTGATAACTCATATATTATAGCAAAATATATATAAAAAGTGCTATTATAGTAAAAATGGAAAAGGCAGAAACAAGCTTTATACATCTTCATACTCACTCCCATTATTCCCTATTGGACGGGCTTTCTAAGCTTAAAGATTTGGTGGCGCTTGCCAAGAAAAGCGAAATGTCCGCCTTGGCGGTTACTGACCATGGCAATATGTATGGCGCCATTGAATTTTATAAATTAGCAAAAAAAGAAGGCATTAAACCGATTATTGGAGTAGAGGCGTATATGACTTCGGGTTCTCGTAAAGACAGAACAGTTGAATCAGAAGGAGGTAAGCGTTATTATCACCTCACCCTTCTGGCAAAAAATTTACAAGGATACAAAAATTTAATAAAGTTGGTCACCATCTCAAATTTGGAGGGTTATTATTACAAACCGAGAATGGATAAAGAAATACTGAGAAAATACAGCGAGGGTATCATAGCTCTCTCAGGATGTCTTGGCGGAGAACTGTCACAAAGTATAGTTAGAAATGATGAAGCAAAAGCGGAAAAACTTATTTATGAATATCAAGAAATTTTTGGTGAAGATAATTATTTTATAGAAATCCAGTGTCATCCGTCCGTTGAAAACGACAAATATGTGCGTGAGACTTTAATTAAACTTGCTAAAAAACATAAAATCCCGGTCGTCGCAACGCAGGATTCTCATTACCCATGTAGTGAAGACCATGACGCACATCACACATTGCTTCAAATAAACACACAAGGCGATAATAGAGAAGCGTCTAAATTTGAATTTTCGGATGACGATTTTTCTTTGATTAATACAAAAAAAGCTTTGGAAATTTTTAAAGATATTCCGGAAGCCGTGATAAATACTCAAAAAATAGCCGATATGTGCAATCTTGAATTGGAGCTCGGAAATTGGGTTTTCCCTGATTTTAAAATTGAAGAAGGAAAAACTTATGATGAAAAATTGCGAGAACTTACTTATGCCGGCTTTAAAAATATTGGTGTAGAGCAAACGTCAGAAATTAAAGAAAGAGTGGAATATGAACTCAAAATTATTTTTAAAAAGGGTTATTCACCATATTTTTTAGTAGTTGATGATTTATTGGATTACGCAAAGAATAACGGAATTTTAACTACTATTAGGGGTTCGGTTGCAGGGTCTATGGTTACTTATCTTCTTGGTATTACCAATGTAAATCCGATAGAATACAAACTTCCATTTGAAAGATTTTTAAATCCATTTCGTCCGTCTCCTCCGGATATTGATATGGATTTTGCCGATAATAGACGGGACCAGATGATAGAATATACCAAACATAAATATGGAGAAGATAAGGTGGCGCAAATCGGAACTTTCGGCACAATGATGGCGCGTGGCGCAGTACGTGATGTTGCTCGGGCGTTAGGTTATCCTTATAACATCAGCGATAGAATTTCTAAAATGATTCCTATGGGTTCGCAAGGCATTCCTATGACAATAAATCATGCCATGGAGATGGTGCCAGAATTAAGAGATGCATATAAAAGTGAAAAAGACACAAAAAAAATAATGGATTTAGCTTTAAAGTTAGAAGGATGTGTCAGACACATTTCAGTGCACGCCGCCGGAGTCGTTATTGCCCCAAAACCTCTTTATGAATACGTCCCTACGCAACTTGACCCAAAGGGCGGAAAAATAATTACCCAATATGATATGTATAGTGTTGAAGACGCAGGACTTTTGAAATTTGATTTTCTTGGTATTAGAAATTTATCCATTCTGGCAGATAGCATAAGTTTAGTAAAAAGGTTCTATAACATAAATATAGACATAGAGCGCATTCCGCTTGATGATAAGAAAACTTTTTCACTTTTGGCAAACGGTCAAACTGAAGGACTGTTCCAATTAAATGGCGCCGGCATGACAAGATTTTTAAAAGAATTAAAACCATCCTCAATCCACGATATCAACGCTATGGTCGCGCTTTATCGCCCTGGACCGATGGAATCAATTCCAGAATACATCAAACGAAAACACGATAGAAAGCTCGTAAAATATTTGGACCCAAGAATGAAAAAATTCTTGGGTGAATCTTATGGACTTATTGTTTACCAGGACGACCTTCTTTTTTGCGCCATAGAACTTGCCGGTTATAACTGGGAAGAAGCGGATAAGTTCCGTAAGGCAGTCGGCAAAAAAATTCCAAAAGAAATGGCGGCGCAAAGAGAAAAATTCACAAAAGGTATTATTTCAAACGGGCAAATTCCGGAATTTGCCGAAAAACTTTGGAAAATTTTTGAACCGTTTCAGGCTTATGGTTTCAACAAGGCTCACGCGGCTTCGTATGGGAGGGTTGCTTATCAAACAGCCTACATGAAAGCAAATTATCCTGTTGAATATATGACCGCCATACTCACTGCCGAATCGGGCGACGTGGAAAAAATATCCGAAATAATTAACGAGTGTAAAAATATGAATATACCGGTTCTTCCTCCTAATATTAATGAAAGTTATGGGGGTTTTACCGTATTAAGAAACGAAGAGAAAAATACCAGTGAAAAAATAAGGTTTGGACTTTATACTATCAAAAATTTAGGCACGGATATAGCTGACGCCATAATCGCTGAAAGAAAAGTAGGGGGAAAATTCAAGTCAATTACTGATTTTTTAAATAGAATTAAGCATAAAAATTTAAATAAGAAATCCATGGAGGCCTTAATCAAATCAGGCAGTATGGATGAATGGGGTGATAGAGGATGTTTTCTTTTTAATCTTGAAGACATGCTTTTATACAACAAAGAATCTTTTAATAAAAATGAGAATCAGACTTCTCTTTTTGGCGGATTAGCCCAATTTGATATTGCATCTTTCAATTTAAAAGACGCTCCTCTGGCAACCCAGTCCGAGAAATTGCTTTGGGAAAAAGAATTGTTGGGGCTTTACATTTCAGGACACCCGCTTGACCGCATACGTGAAAAACTGGAAAGCAGAGATATGAATATCAAAAAAATAAAAGAAAAAATTGGAAATGGTATGCAAATAACTATCGCCGGAATAATAGAAACTTCAAGACAAGTTATCACCAAAAATAATGACCGCATGGCATTTTTAAAAATTTCAGATTTGACCGATTCAATAGAGGCCGTTGCTTTTCCTAATATTTTTAAAGAATCTGTTGATATGCTTGTCCCTGAAAAATGTATCGCTTTTTCCGGCAAAGTTTCTCTTCGCAACGGCGAAAAAAGCATTATAATTGAAGCAGTGAAAGAGATATAAAAAGAGAAAATCTGCCAGCGGATTTTCTCCGAAGCGGATTTCGTGTTACTTTATTTCACTGAAAAGGATAATCAAGCCTGATATCATAAATAATACACCGGTGATGATATACAAAAACGGTGGTGCATCGTAAATACCAGGCACATACAAGTATGAAAGAAGTATGTGTAGGGTGTTGATGAAAATCAAACCAAACAAAATACAGATAAATCCAACTGCCATCGCTATCTTCGGGAAACCAGTTTTTGGAGAACTTTTTGCAAGTTTCCGTAAATACATTCCGATTACAATGAAACAGGTGCCGTTAATAACAGCAGCAAGAGGGTTTTTATCGGACAACTTTTGAATAGATTCAACAAAGACATCTTTACTTATAATGTTATACAGAGTGATGAATACATAGACCCCAAGAACTATAAGGGTCCAGCCGAACAACTTAGCGGATTTTTTCATACAAACCTCCGGGAAAATTACGTTGATGGATATGGTTTATTATTAAACTCAATGAACTAACCAAGTTATGTAAAATATATCATATTATATACTATATGTCAAGCTGAATAGGAGACACCGAGTGTCCACTAGGTATCTACTAGATACTTGGTGTCCATTATTTTTCTTCCTTTGCAAGACTAGTATTCACAAAGTCAACATATTTAGCTTTATTATTAAATTGTTCTAAAATAATGTTAGGCTTTAAAAATTCAGGCCATCTATTTTCTAGAATATAATCTTGAAAGCTTGACCATGGATATTTAATTAATTTTTTATTATTTACATTTTTTATTTCCTTTGGATTTTTATGAATATAAGCAGATAAATGAAGAAGTTGTTCATTATCTTCCACATGAACTGCTTGATAGGGACCCTGAAATAAATGTCCAGTTCTTTTATACTTGGCATTAAAATATTTAGTGTATGAATTTAAAACACGTTGCATATACATAGCTATTCCTTTTTTATTAGTTTCAAAAATGGTTATATGAAAATGATTAGACATTAAACAAAAATTTATCAATTCTACAGATCGGTTGGAAATAATTTTTGATAAAGTATTAGAAGATAAATTAAATTTTTTATTTTTTCTAAAATATGAAGTATAGAAACCAAGATTATTAAAAGTTGTATTTGATTGAAAATAAAGTAAACAAAAAAGAAATCTAATATAATCGGATTCATCTAAAAAGATTTTTTGCTTATTCATACCTCTATTATAGATATGATAATGTTCACCTGGTGCTATTCTAACTTTTCTCATGTATTTACCTATTCTAACATAGTGGACACATAGTGGACACCGAGTGTCCACTATAAAGAAATCTAATAACTACATTATCAAAAAATAATGTTTCTATTTTCCTTTTGCTTTTCTTATCATATTAAGAATTTTCTCTTTATTTCCTTTATTTCGTTCAAATGTACCTGGTAATTTAATTCCTACTTCCTTTAATTGATCCTCAGTTTCTTTTGACATATGTAAGTATTTTTGAGGATCATTTTTAATTTCTTTCAAATGTTCTTTTAATTTTTCAATCTGAACTTCAATAGAGTTTACTACTTCGCCAACTTCCAACATATCTTGAAGTTCTCTCCCAGGCCTACTATCATTAAACGATATATCAGAATCTAAGCTGGTACGTTCTATTAAGCTAGCAATTTCTTTTTCAACTTCCTCATGTCCTGCGTACTTTTCATACTCTTCTTTTGATTTTTCAGGACTTAGATTATAACGTCGTGCAATCTTTATACTTGCGCCTTTCATTATGGTTGATTCCAATTCAGCTTCTTCGTTAGACATTTTACATAACTCGCACTCTAAACTATTTTTATTGTGCTTACATAACTCAATTTTCTTTTGTTTAAAAGATTCAAACATAATATATTTTATTAATTAAATTTATAATACTTACATTATATCACTTAAAAGTAATGGAGGAGGTCAATTATAGAGACTCATCGCTTTATCCTTACCTTCGGCGAAAATGGTTTCTAGGGCTAGTGCCACTTTTTTGGAAAGCTTTTTAAGCTCATCTAATTCATTTTTCTTGTATTCGCCAAGCAAGAATTTAAGCACATCTTTCTCTCCTTTTGGTTTTCGTATTTTTCCGGACGGTGTTTGAGGTGAAGTACCAATTCTAATGCGTAAAAATTCTTCGGACTTTAATGCGCGAATTATGGAACCCAAGCCATTGTGTCCTCCGGAACTTCTATTGAAAGAAATTTTCATTTTTCCTATGGGCAAATCTATATCATCATAAATTACTACTATATCTTTAAAATTCAATTTATGTTTATCTTTTACAAATGCTACTGCCACTCCAGAATTGTTCATAAATGTTGTTGGTTTAATATATTCAGTAGATTTACCTCCAACGGAATCTCTATAATAAAGTAATTTAGTTCCAGAACTATCTCTCCATTCAATTTTATTACCTAAAATAAAATCAAGCATAATAAAACCAGTATTGTGCCTGGTATTTTTATATTCTTCACCGGGATTTCCTAAACCTACAATTAATTTCATATTTAAATAATATCATTTAAATACATATTCTATATATTATATTTATTAAGAAATAAAAGTATGCATTGTGTCAAGACTCTTTTGTGCTAAAATACAGTAATGGAAGGAGAAAAGCTTAAAGAAAAATTTGACAAGCAATCATTTTGGGAGCTTGCGCGCTTTGCGTTAATAGCAATAGCTGTAGTTGTTCCCATACGCATATTCATAGCTCAACCTTTTATAGTCTCTGGTTCTTCTATGGTTCCCACATTTGACGACGGACAATATTTAATAATAGATGAAATATCTTACAGACTAAACGACCCGCAAAGAGATGACGTTGTGGTTTTTCGATACCCCAATGACCAAAAAAAATTTTTTATAAAAAGAATTATTGGTCTTCCTAATGAAAAAATAGACATAAAAGGTAGTGTAATTACTATAACCAATGCAGGGCATCCCTCGGGATTCACACTTGACCAATCTTATATAAAAAATACCGCAAATAATAACACGCATTTTGAATTAAAAAATGATGAGTATTTTGTAATGGGTGATAATAGGCCCGCCAGCTCTGATTCAAGATATTGGGGCGCAGTACCTAAAAAACTTCTAATAGGAAAAGTTTTTTTGCGTTTATTGCCAATAAATAAGATGGGCATATTACCAGGTGATTATAAACAAGTCGAGTAAAATTATGAAAAAAACAAAACAACACACGGCTTCGAAAAATATTAAAAATCTGACATCACCAAAAGGAATGAGAGATATTATCAATGAAGAATATTACAGTTTCCAAGGATTTTTTGAAAAAGCTCAAGAAGTAGCAGTTTATTATGGTTTCAAACCGATTGAAACTCCAATATTGGAACATATAGAAGTTTTTACTTCAGCTATCGGTGAAGGAACAGATATCATAGATAAAGAAATGTATACGCTCAAAACTAAGGGCGGAGACCATCTGGCATTAAAACCGGAACATACGGCATCATTAATGCGGTCTTATATTGAAAAAGGAATGCAGAATATGCCTCAACCTGTAATGTTTTATCAATATGGTCCGGTTTTCCGACATGACAACCCTCAACGCGGACGTTATAGACAATTTTGGCAATTTGATTTGGATTCTCTGGGAAGCGATAAAAGTATTGTGGATGCGCTTGTAATTAAAGTCGGCATGAGTATTCTGGAAGAAGCGGGGGCTCAAAATCTTTCTGTGGATATTAACTCCATTGGTGATAAAGAATGTCGGCATGCATATATGAAAGAACTTACAAGTTATTATAGAAAGCATATAAATGAATTGGCTCATATTGACCGTGAGCGCTTAAAAACAAATCCGCTCCGTATTTTAGATTCAAAAGAAGAGAAAACAAAAGAAGTGAATGAAAATGCGCCGGATGCGATAAGTTTCCTTTGCGCTCCTTGTAAAAAACATTTCAAAGAGGTACTGGAATATCTGGAAGAAATGAACATAGGATATAATATAAATAAAAATTTAGTACGCGGACTTTCATATTACACTCGCACTGTTTTCGAAATAATAGAAAAAACAGGCGCTGAAGATGGAACACCGTTGACTTTAGCTGGAGGCGGCCGATATGATTATCTAGCGCGTCAAATTGGCAGCAAAAAGGACGTGCCAGCAGTAGGTTTTTCAATCGGAGTAGATAGGATTATTTCATCTTCTTGGTATAAAAAACTTTCGCCTCGCATACTCAAAAAGCCAAAAATTTATTTTATTCAGCTCGGTTCTGAGGCAAAATTAAAAAGTTTAAATATAATAGAAATATTGCGCAAAGTTCATATACCTATCGCTCAATCACTTTCAAAAGATAGTCTGAGTTCTCAGTTGGCAATTGCTGAAAAGTTGGGTGTTCCTTATGCCCTTATTTTTGGAGTAAAAGAAGCTATCGAAAATTCAGTAATTGTGCGCGACATGTCTAACAGGTCTCAAGAAACTGTAAAATTAAATAAACTTTTGGAATATTTGAAGGAAATCAAATAATCCCAGTACTAGAATAAAATTCAGTACGGGACAAAAAAAACTATGAAAAAAATAGTTCAAAAAGAAGATAAGGTTTTACGACAGCATACAAAAGATATACCAATAAGCGAAATCACGACTCTAAAGATAAAAAAAATATTAAAAGAGATGTCTTCGGCGCTTAAAAGTCAGAGCGACGGAGTGGCTATTGCAGCACCACAAATAGGATATAAATTGTCTGTTTTCGTCGTATCTGGAAAGATTTTTCATAAAGATTTTGTCAGAGGAGAAAAGGAATTTGAAAAAACACCAAACAAAGAAATACCTAAAGATTTAATTTTTATTAATCCAAAAATTTCAAAATTATCTCAAGAAAAAGAATGGCTAATGGAGGGTTGTCTTTCCGTAAGATGGTTATATGGAAAAACTTATAGGTCAAAAAAGGCGATGATTATAGCTTACGATGAAAATGGTAAGAGGTTTCAAAGAGGTGCATCGGGATTACTCGCGCAAATTTTTCAACACGAAACGGACCATCTAAAAGGAGTGCTTTTTACAGACCACGCCAAAGAAATAAAAGAAGAATTACCAAAATAATATGAAAAATAATAAATTAAATTTCATATTCTGGGGCACACCTGATGTGGCATCTGAAACTTTGGAGATTTTAAAAGGAAATGGTTATATGCCATCGCTCATTATTACTGCGCCGGATAAACCTCAAGGACGTAAAATGATTATAACTCCCCCGGCTGTAAAAGTTTGGGCGATAAAAAATAATATTCCTTATTTACAGCCAGAAGAATTAAAAAAAGAAATGGAAGTTATTTTAAAAGCTTCACTGCAAGCTGATTTTTCTATTGTTGTTGCTTATGGAAAAATAATTCCGGAAAATATCATAAATCTGCCCAGATTAGGTTTTATAAATATTCATTACTCCCTGCTGCCGAAATATCGCGGAGCTTCCCCTGTAGAATCAGCTATTTTAAACGGAGATAAAGAAACAGGAATTACCATACAAAAAATAGAATACAAAATGGATACCGGCCATGTTATGGCAAAAGAAAAAGTAAAAATAGGAAATGAAGAAAAAGCTCCTGATTTGCGTAAACGTTTAATAAAAATTGGGGGAGAACTTTTGGTGAAAATTTTACCTGATTTTATAGATGAAAAAATTAAATTATTTCCACAGAATGAAAGCGAAGCCACTTACTGTAAAAAAATCAATAAAGAAGATGGATTGGTCAACCTGGCAACTGAGTCGCCAAATGTTTTGTATAACAAATTTCGCGCTTATGCCATATGGCCCAGAACTTTCTTTTTTGAAAATGGAAAAAGAATAATAATTACTGATGCTGTGCTAGAAAACAGACAATTTAAAATTCTGAAAATTATCCCTGAAAATGGCAAGGAAACTAGTTATACTAAATAAAAAAAGACCTGCCCCGTAGTGAGCTTTGTTCTACTACTGAGGTAATTCCCGAAAGCGAAAAAGAAATGGATTATAAGAATTAATACTTTGAGGTAAAAGGGTTTCGTTTGGAAAGACCTTTTAGCATTTTTTTGACGCTAGCTGCTCCTCTTTTAAATAGTGTTTGTTTGCGGTCTTTATTTTTCCTAATTTCTTCAAAAAGACTTTCTTTAACTTCATCAATCGCTTGATATATGTCTTCTTCATCAGAACTGGAATAAAATTCTTTTCCATCTATTTTAATCAAACAATCGGAATGAAAAACGTCTCCTGATTTATGATGCTTAGTGCTTTTACCAACCTCAAAATTAACCACAACCTCCCCTCCTCTTTTTTCCATCGTAGAAAGTAATTTTTCTAAATTAGTGACTCTTTTAATAACATAATCTTTTATGGTTTCAGTAAGTTCAAAATTTTTTCCCTGCAAATTTATCTTCATATACTTATTTTACCACAAAAGAAAGTTTTAATATAAATTTAATATTTCAAGCCATGAACAAGGGTCTTTAAAATAACATCAAGCTTCATCGTCGCAACACCCACTACACGGTCTCCTCCGCCATAATAAATATAAAGCAAACCATTTTTTACAACCATTCCACAGGGAAATACGACATTATTTACAATCCCTTTTCTTTCGTATAATTCTTCTGGTTCAAAAATTGGTTCAGTGCTTCGCGCTAAAACAATAGCGGGGTCTTTTAAATCAAGTAAAACGCACCCTATGCGATAAGTGCTGTGACTTTTAGATACGCCATGATAAAGCAACAACCACCCATATTTAGTTTTAATGGGTGGAGCCGAAATGCCAACTTTTTGGCTGTCCCATGTATTTATTCTGGGTCCAATAATTTTTATACACTTGCTTACGGTTTCTTTTTCAAAATTAAGCGACTTCAAGTAATCGCCACAAATTTCATTACCCAAACGATGTAAAATACAATAACCTAACGGAAATTTTACAGGAAAAAGACAAGCATCTTTATCATCAAGACCTTTGGGTGTAATAATGGAGGGTTTTTTCCATTTCCAATTATGAAAAATAAAATTTTTCTCTGTGATAGATGAAATAGCTACTCGTGGAGGACCAATACCATCAAATACCGTGTAGCACAAATAAATATTTTTGCCAATTTTTGTAATTCTTGGGTCTTCACAGCCGGAATTATTGCCATCAATTTTTTTATTTTCAAAATCTTCCCGAGGAATATAGATAGGCGCAGGTAATCGTTTTATCACGTCAATGCCATTTTTTGTCATTGCGTATCCAAGTGTAGACGTATTGTCCTGCGACATAGCTCTATAAATGATATGAGTCTTACCATTAAGTAATATAGCTCCGGGATTAAAGGTTGCCTTTGCTTCCCATTTATTTTCTACTTTGGGAAGAATGATTGGATTTTTTGAAGAACGTTTAAAACGAACACGGTCCCTGTATTTTGGATGCATATCAAAAATAAGGTCAGTTAAGTTTACTTTTGCAGAACATACGGTGGTATCCGCTGCGCCGTAATATATTGTAAGCGTATCTTTTTTAACAATTGCGCCGGTTGGAAAAATTACATCCGGAACATGGCCGGATAGTTCGTATGCTTCTTCCGGCACGAGCATGGGACCGTTAGTTCTACCAATTATTTTTTGTCTGCCGGCTGACGAATTCAAATCAAGCAAGAACGCTTCAATCCCAAAAATTCTATCAAGATTATTTTTTGATGGAAAAAAATTTTGAATATGGGAATAAATGACAAGCCAGCCGTATTTGGTTTTAATCGGCGGAGCTCCGACTTCTATATGGTCATAGGGAGAACGTTTTAAATCAATTGTGTAATCATCAACTTTCTTTTCCCATTCTTCCCAAAATAATGGCGACCATAATTCTTCTATTTTATCTAAGGCAGCAAAAGCAATTTTTGCCGGAGGAGAATCAGTGTGGTAGGAAAACATGACTATAATTTTACCGTTTATTCGTTCAGGAAAAAGTGTCATGGCTTTGGCGTTAAAAGGAGTGACAAGGTGTCTTTCACTAACTTTTTTCAAATCGCCAGAAAGCGCTACCGCAACTTTTATACTTGAAGGATTTAATTTAGTATTACTGAAATCATTACTGAATTCTGGTAAAGATTTTGAAATTGCAGTATAAAAAGTATAAAAAGTACCTTCAAAATACGTGGTTCTGGGGTCCTCGCAACCGAATGCATCCCATTCCTCTTTTGGGGTAATAAAAGGAACACGATTTTCAAAATGTATCCCGTCTTTGCTTTCTCCAACACCTATAACTGAAATTTGGTGTGGATTTTGCAGTACATCTACTGTTGAAATCGCGCGATAAAGTCCATAAGTCATTTTGTTATGGGTGACAGGACACATGTTAAAAGTAGCAAACCCTTCCCAGTAGTGGTTTTTATCAGGAATTAAAATCGGATTGTGTTTTGATCGTTTAGCTACAAACATATGAACTTCAAGTTTTTAGTAATTTTTTTAATTTATTGTTTTATATTTTTTAAGGTCATTAATTAAATCCACGAGTTTTACCGAAGCTGCACAAATTACTTTATCAGCTCCTCCATAATATACAAACAACCTTCCATCTTTAACAACTGCCCCACAAGCGTATATCACACCTTTCTTGTATCCTTCGTTTTCATACCATTCATCTGGCTCGAGAATTGGTTGGTTGGAACGATAAATAATTTTAGTGGGGTCATTTGAGTCAAGAATAAGCGCGCCAATTCTATATCGTTCAGGGTTATTATAATTTGTCGCATGGTATAGAATGAGCCAGCCTTCTTTTATTTTTACGGGAGCTGGTCCAACTCCGCGAAACCAACTATCCCATGTTCTGTTCGGGTTTGCCGGTCTTGTATTATCGCTTTTAATAAACTTTTTACCGTCTAATTCATCCAGGCTATCAAAATAATCAATCAGAATCTTGGGATAAAAACTATGTAATATGGCAAATTTGCCGTTGATTTTTTCTGGAAAAAGAACCCAATTTTTATTGATTTCGTTAGGTAGAGAAATTAGAACTGGATTTTTCCAGTTCCACTTTTTTTGCTCGAAATCAGAGAACTTTATTGAGGTTAGCGTCATCCTAAGTGATTCCCAACCCGCAAAAGAAGTATAAGTCATGTACAAAGTATCACCAATAAGAACCAGTCGTGGGTCTTCACAACCGCCTTTCCAACCTACATCCTTTGGTCCTGAAACAAAATTCGATTTTAATTTTAACTCTGGTTTTTTATAGATAGGGTTAGAGCACCTTTCAGAAAATGTAATACCATCATAACTGGAAGCATATCCAAAAACCGAAGTATCATCATCTCCAACTGCACGATAAACTAGATGAATTTTACCATTTACTTCAAAAGCGCCTGGATTAAAAGTAGCCTTTGATTCCCAAGAATGAAGACCGGGCACAATAATAGGATTATTGGGGTTTCTTTCAAGCACAACATTGTCCATTTTTGCACTTGACCTACTCTGATAAATTTTCGCAAGACTTCTGTAGATTTTGTTAAAAGTAGAGGGATTTTTTATTTTTTTACTATTTTTTTCACTGATTGTTAGGATTATTTCTGTTTTTTCTGTTTCTTTTTCCATGTTTTTATTTCAGACTTTTTCCTGTTTATTTTTATAAACTATAATTATAGCATAAAAATAGTTTTCAACCAACTATTTTTTTATTTTTTTAGAATATTCTTTTAATAATTTAGATGAGCTTTGGACTTTGCCGCCAAAACCAATGTCATTAACTATCTTGCAACCTATTTCATTACAAACCAATACTTCAGGTGTTGGAATATTACCACAATGACGGTCTCCTCCTTTTGCAAAAATATGCGGACGAACAGCTCGTAATTCTTTACTAATACTTATATCTTTTGTATTTTTCTTATGACCACTTAAAACTACTCGGTCAACTGCTTTAAATGCTTCGATAATTTCTTTTCGCTCGCGTTCGGGCATAAAAGCGTATCCTTTTTTTAATTTTAACCAATTATCGTTATTAATAACTACCACTAGTTCATCGCCTAATTTTTTTGCCTCTTCAAACATACGCACGTGGCCAATATGAATCGGGTCAAATCCCCCGCTGACCATTACCACTCTTTTTTGTTTTCCTCGTCCTGTACTGAGTTTTGCTCTAGTAGTGGGATTATTTTTGTTTTTCATATTTTTCTTATTCGCCTATTCGCGCGAATTAGAGATACTAATAAACTTCTTGTTGATAACATTTTTCGCAGTAAATTATCGGCGCGTAGTTTTCATCATACACGGTTTCCACTTCCGTATTACACTTTGAACAAGAACGTGTGATGATTTTTAGAGCAGGACGTTTTTTCATTCTACGTAAATGTCGTATATCAAAACAGGCCCGCGGTAAGGGCAGGTTCATTTTTCTGTAAAAATTCAGCTCATTTTGAGTAATTCGAAAAGCTCCAGGAGAACTTAGGTTGTCCTTCTCTTCGCACTCTATAACTTCATTCAAGATAGAATCGTTAACTTCTGAAATAGTTTCAGGCAGGTTGGAACTTTTTATAGTAATTTCATAATTCTTTTTTTCTTTATCTTTCCACCTATATCCTTTTTTTAAAGCTTCTTCTTTAGCCAAAGGAAAATGATAATTTGCAATAGTTTCGTTGTAAGCAAAATCGGAAAACATTTCTGGGAAAAATTCTCCAAAATGATATTTAAGACCACGATTATCTATAAAAGGTGTTTCTTTCATTTGTTTGATTATTTTTTCTTTTAGCACTTCATAATCTTCTTTGGAATATTTCTTATTCAAAATAGAATACTCTCCCCTCTTAAGCCCTACGCATCCGAAACAATTCCTAGCTCCCGGACAGGTATTGCAATAGTATAGGTCCGTCGCTCCCGACCAACATTGATTGCAAAAATAAAGTCTTGTAATATTGATACCGCAATTTACCGCTTCATAAATTTGTTCAGCTTTATTTCCCCATTCGTAATAATCCATGCAGTCTTCGGCATTATAAACCATGAATAAATGCTTGCCGTCTTTTACACCCACACAATCAAAGGATTTTAAGACATTTTTGCAGTTTGAAAACCAATTACCGGATACCTTTTCGGATTTTATTGTAGCAACAGCTTTGACTGGAAACTTTTTTCGGAATTTTTCAAATTCTTTTTCTAATTTTTTTATATCTGAATAAGTGTTTAACTTAAGTTCTTTTAATTTCTCAAAATACCCCTCTTTTGTATATTTTTTATTCCAAATACAATATTCCCCATTAACAAGATTCACACACAGAGCGCAATTTGAGCAGTTTCGGCATGCGTAAAGAAACGAGGAATCCCGGCAATCTTTGCTTTCTTGACTAAGTCTAACATTATAGCAATTCTCAACATTCACGCATTCATAGCAAAGCTCAGAATCAAAAATCCATGCCGCATCACAGCAGTCCTTTGTGTATTTCCCATTATATACATACAGGCAATTTTCCGGATACGAAGCCCGGAAAGTCATATAGGAATTTTTTGGGTCTGTAACTCGATGAGCGTAGGGACTGTTGACCGACATCCCTTGTCGAACGAGAGAAATTCGAGGAACTTTATTCTGAAGTTCTAAAAATTGCTCGAAAAATGACCGTTTGGGGTCATAATCCATTCCATATTCATACGGGTCCCATTGGTCGGAATACCATACATCCGTTTCATACACGGGAAAAGGCGCATCAGGGGGATACATACTAAAAATATCTTTACCGGTCAAATCGCACTTTCGTTTATAAAGAACCGTTTCATTTGTATGAGTAAAACGTCGCATCCTTCGACACTCCGGACAAAAAGTTGGTGGAGGAACCTTTATTTTTTCATAAAAATTGAAATCTTCGGGTTCAATAGTGAAGTTTTTCTTGCAATTTTGACAGATTTTAACTTCAGAATTCATCTGTTAATTGTATCAAAAATAGCAAATTTTGTGTAGTTTGTTATAATTTATTTATGTATCCCATACGAAACATTACTAAGAAAATTTCGTAAAAAGGGATTGGTCAATTTATTAACCTAATTGGATTTCGTACGGGATGTATATAATATACGCTTTGTTGGGAGCGATTATGGCGAGTGTTGGGACAATTTTTGCAAAGCTAGGACTTAAAGGGGTTGATGCAAATCTATTGACCGCAATTCGTGGTATTGTAATGGCTTTAATTGTTTCTTTGGCTGCATTATCATTCGGTAAACTTACAGTAACGGCGCTATCTTCGCTTTCTTCCAAACAATGGCTTTTTGTCGTCTTATCAGGATTGGGTGGAGCTTTGTCTTGGATTTTCTTTTATCAAGCCTTGTCTGTCGGGCCGACAGTTGCCGTAACAGTTATTGATAAATTATCTCTCGTGTTTACTGCAATTCTTGCTTTTGTGGTTTTAACGGAAGGAATTACGCTCCAAGCAGGTCTTGGACTTTTCCTTGTGGTAATTGGAACGTTACTTATTGCAATACATTAATAAGTAAAAAATCAGAAAACAATATTTTTGCCGGTACCGATTTTTTGAAGCTTAAAAAATCCTGAAATTCTCACGCCAGTCGCGCTCGAAACCCCTTAAAAACATTGTTTTCTGATTTTTTTATTTAATTAAGAAACTTAACGTAGAGACTAGGCGTATCTTTTTATATTCAGGTGAACCTGGGTCTTTATCTGTGATATCAAAAACACCCTGGTTTCCGCGACGTAAGCCACCCAAACTAGATCCTGATTCTTGGGCAATTTTTTGTGCCGTATCTTTAGCATTTTTTAAAGCTTCAGCTAACATTTCCGGCTTGACGCTATTTATATCTGAAAATTCAAATGAAACAGAATTCTGATTCATAACGATTCCTTTTTTAACTAAAGATAACGTCTCTTTGGAAGCAACTTTAACTGCATCTACTTTTTTCGTATAAAGAGATAATTGTGTAGTGGAATTATACCTGAATAATGCTTCTTTATAGGTATCTTGATATGTGTAAACTGGCGCAACATTTATTTCAGATTCTTCAAAACCCTTTTCTTTTAGGAAGGTTTTAATTGTTGTAACATTTTTTTCTATATCAGCATATAAAGAGTCGACGTTATTGGATTTTACTTCAAAATTGATTGCCCAAATTGCTGTATCAGCTTTCACTATTTTTTCTGATAATCCTTTTACTTCAACATAAGACCCTTGTTTGGAAAAACTTTCCGCAGAGAGGAAAAAAATAGCGGAAAAAGCTAATAATGCTAAACCAATAATCCAAACACCATAGTTTTTTGTATTTTCCATATGTTTATATTATAACATAATAATAAAGAGTTGTTTTTTTATTGCTTTTTTTCTAAGTCTTTCTCAATATCAGTTAAACGATGAGATATCTTTTCAACTTCCTCTTTTATTTCTCCAATCATTCCCGTTTCTGTCCTAATTTCTTCTTCTGTTTTTTCTTCCAGTCTTTTTTCTCCCTTAAGACCAGTAATTATCGCTTGAGTGCCTATAAAATCAAAGACAAATAGGCCAGTTGATAAAAGCAAGATACTACCTATTAAAATAGAAAGCGGTCCGTCCCACCAAGGAAGAGTGCCTAAGTCAATAGAATTATTGCGCTGAAAAGAAAAAATAACTTCTGAAAAGAAATCTGCAGTATGCCAAACACCACGCCAGAAAATAACAATACCTATGCCACCTAAAAAGGCGTATAAAATAGGATAATGACTCAATCTGCCTCTAATTTTGTCTTCCAGTTTATCAAAAAAGTTATATATGAATTTCATATTATTGTATCAGAAAAATAATTTTTAATATTATTCTATCTCGCTTGAATAATCCAAACTCTGGGTAATAAACATATCACGATAACTAAAATAGTAGTTCGCAACAAAAATTGCTCCGATAATAGCAAGAACAACTAATCCGTTCGTTATCAAATCTCTGTGGTAATTTTTAATTTTTATAAATATATATAGAAGCAAGGCAACAGAAATTATTCCGAAAATAATATATAGGATTACATTTGTGGTATTACGAGGTGAAGTGAATAATTTCTGAAAAAGCGTAGGTTCTTGAATTGAAATATTTTCTGTATCGGAGGTTTCCGCTCCAAGAATATTTGCTGGTTCTTCTTTAATTACGCCAGCAATTTTTTCTTCATCTGCGACAGTAGTTATTTTTTTAATATCAGGTTTTGTAAACTTAACTTCAGGCGCTTTTGGTAAAGGATTGGCGTATACTTGCGCCACAAATATTGTTTCCCTGCCCTCGTATATGCCATTGGCAATACCTGTCCCAACTTCCGTATAATTTCCTTTTACGATATTGGCTTTGTGGCTAGGACTTCCCATCCATGCATCTGTAACGTCTTTTGAATCGCTAAAATTGATAGCGAGATTTTCTCCAGCGTATTGATATTCATACCCTGCTTTTTTTAACCAATACCAAGGAGTTTTTCCTTCCGGGCTGGTGTGAGCAAAGTAACTATGTGTTGCCATATCTGTGGCCTTCATTTCTGCCGCTTTATTTAAAATCGGATTTACTGCAAGAGTTTTAAGATTCTGTGTTTGGCGTTCTTGGTTGGTAAGGTCAGCCAATATTGCAGGCAATACCGCTGCCATACCTCCGGTATAGTTTATACGAGCAAGGGTTGGCAATAGGAAAGTAAATATTTCCAAAAAAATAATTACGACAACAATATTGCGAATACTGGAATCACGCAATATATGCGGACGATGATTATTACCTTCGTGTGGAATAAAATGTTTTTTGAGCCAAGAAAACATTGATATATTATATACAATAAAACCCCATTTGTAAAGATATTACATTAAACACCATATAAAACTGTGGAATTCCACTTTTAATATTTTAATAAATGTTAACATTTTGAAACGGTCGTTAAATATGTTAATATATAAATATGTTATATAGAGAAAATAATTCGAAAAGCTTGGTGGATCTTCTCATAGCTACACTGGGAAGTGGACGAAGTGTCCGCAGATTTCATGAGATTATTTCTGAACGTAAATTCAATCGGCATAAAAAAGAAAGTATTCGGGTTACACTTTCGCGATTACATTCAAAGGGTTACGTAAACAACTCTGCATTAGGTTGGTCAATAACTAAAAAAGGTAGGAAGTACTCGCAAAACACTCATCTACTAGGGTATATTACATCTCCGTTTGCTGAAAATTTACCTTCCAGTATGATTATCTCTTTTGATATTCCAGAAAAAGATAGGTTTATGCGTCATTGGCTACGAAATCAGATAAAAATATTTGGTTATAAAATGCTACAGCAAAGTTTATGGATTGGTCCTGGTCCTCTTCCCTCATCATTTTTAAAACGTCTGGAAGATTTGGATATCAAAAAAAATATTAAAATTTTTAAAATAACAAAGAGAAAATAATTAAATTAAAATGTTAACACTCTATGACGGCCGTCAAAGTTGATAACATGAATATGAGTTTATAGTGAAACTATTTATGAAGTTATTCTTAGAATCAAGTACTTAAATAAATTACAAAAACAACGAAGAAAGGCACCCGTATAGAGTGCCTTTCAAGTTTAGTGGTTAAATTTATAATAATTTATTTATTTAGGATTGCGCGGGTGAGAGCTCCTACGACTCCGTCACCTTTTAATCCATTTGCAATTTGGAATTTAATGAGAGCTAATTTAGTTTTTAATCTGAAATAATTAGTTTCATTACCGGGTGACCCAGCGCCAACTGAAGCAACAAGATAATTATTATTGTTTAAAAACTTCTGAAGCTCCATAACTTCACCTCCATTCAAACTTTCTTTGAGAAACCGTGTGAAGTTAAACTTTTCAGCGCCGAGAACTTGGCCAGCAGAATTTCCGACACATGATTCACCCGTAGCTACGCTAAATCCAGTTGTTCTATTGCCACATCCTGGAATCGGTCCTGTCGAAGCGCCTAACACTGCTGCAACAGCAACAGGAGAAGCTTGAGCTGGAAGAACTGGACCTGCGGGTCTGCTACCACTACTATTACCTTGAGCAACATTTAATCCACCGAAACTTGTGAAGTGATAGGTCCAAATAACGGTATCGCTACCACTAGTAAAATAACATTCACCTGAAGAAATATTACTGGAATCTGTTGCGCTGTTGCATTGAGTTGTTATGGTTTGCCAATTGTCAGAACCAGCTGGTTTGTATCCAACTGTTCCAGTTACACCAGTTAAGGTTATTTTCACAGCTTTATCAAAAGACAATGTAAAAAGAGAAGAACCAACTTCAATTACAGTATCTCCAACCGAGAAACCGGATGGCGCGTTGCCGGTTGAACCGGAATCAATCTGTGGTAAAAGCATAGTTCCATCCCAAGAAGAATCAGCTGTCACAACAGTATCGTCGGGAATTACAACTTCAACTACAACACTGCCTACTGTAGAATTAACAGTTGTTTCTGGAAGTGTACCAGTTCCGCTGGTAATTAAGGCATCAAAGTTAATGACTGGATTATCTGTGCCACTATCAACAGTGATAATAACTGCTTGATCTGGGTCGGTAACAATAACTTCGGGAGTAGTAGGACTAACAGTAGCTTCTCCAGTTCCGCTGTCGGGAGTCGTTTGGTTATTTGACAAAGGTACTACTCCAGCCATTCCAACAGTCGCCGCATCTTCGGCTAAAGTTACATCTGCTAAAGTTGTGGCGGCATCAATTGCAGTGTCACCATCTGATTTGAATCCATTTAAAATTGTCCAATTAGCTTCTGTATAATTTCCTTGTGTATAACTTGCGAGAGCAACTTCAAGAACGTCATGTGATACCACTTTTGCATCAGCCAAATCTGTTGCTACTCCAGCCATTCCAACAGTCGCCGCATCTTCGGCTAAAGTTACATCTGCTAAAGTTGTGGCAGCATCAATTGTTGTATCGCCGTCAGTTTTGAATCCGTTTAGAGTTGTCCAATTTTCAGCGGTATAGTCTCCTGAAGAATATTCTGCAAGAGCGTCTATAAGAGCATCGTGAGATACTATTTTTGCAGCAGCTAAAGTTTCGGCAATTGTTTCAACCCCAGCCATTCCGACAGTTGCCGTGTCTTCTGCTAGAGTTACATCTGCTAAAGTTGTGGCAGCATCAATTGCCGTGTCGCCGTCTGATTTGAATCCAGTTAGAGTTGCCCAATTTTCGGTGGTGTAGTCGGTTTCCGTATATGAACCCAAAACAACTGTAAGGGCATCATGTGATACTGCTTTCGCAGTAGCAAAATCAACATTCGTTGTTGTCATTGTGTCATCAATATAATAAGGATCAAAATCAACTAAACCAACAACCTTGCTGGCAATTTCTGTTGAAATTGCTGTTCCCCACCAGTTATTGGTGGCGGTAACTTCCGTTACGTCTTCATTCTTTAATACTTCTCCTGTTCCGAGGAATTTGTTCTCACTCGCAACTACAGAAGTAACACCCCCTCCAATTCTTAAACCGCGAGAACCCCAGTTGTCAAATGTATTACTAGATACCGTAACATTCGATACAGTAGTATTTCCATCGTTCAAGATGAAGTCAGTAAGGAATGCAACCTGACTACCTCCTGAATAGCTAATAGCGTTATCGTTGAAGATAAGATTGGAGAGGTTGGATAATTCGCTTGACCAAATTACCGCCGACCCTCCAGAAGCGCTTGTTGTGATTGTGTTGTGGCTCACTTCTGATGTCATAACATCATAGAGTTCTATTGGATTACCAAATTCTGCAATTATTGTGTTTGTATTCTCGGCACTTCCTCCTATCATCCAACCAGAATGAGCTGAGCTTGAGTGGTCGGCATAAATCCCTGTCGCTTCATTGTTTACCGTAATAGTGCTTTTTACTATCGTGAGACCCGATACTGGAGCCAATCCATTATTAGATCCTCCAACCCAAATACCCATTGCTTTATTTCCTGTCGTCTCTACAGTAACATTATTTATTTCTAAATTATCTGCCTCCTCAACCGAGACAGCTTTATTTGGCATAACGCCTGAATTTGATGTGTTTATCTTTAAATCCTGAATTAACACACTGTCAGCCATCACAACAACACCATCTGAATCCTGCGCTGGAGTAATGATTGTTGTATCTCCTACACCAGCGATTGAGAGTGTTTCATTAACAGTCAAGCTCTCGGTATACGTCCCCGCACCAACATTAATCGTATCGCCAGAAATTGCAACGTCGATTGCGTTTTGAATGGTTTCGTAGTAAGTAGCTCCGTTATTTATTTCTATATTAGCAGAATTTTTAGTGTTGAAGTCAACAACATGCCATGAATTAGTAGAATCTCTGAAGGCGCTTTGACCTGTTCCTGGCGCAGCTTCAATTACAGATCTATTAAAATAATCACCAATTACAGTGCCATAAGTTACTCGATACCATAAAAGCGAGTTATTATCATAAAGCCCGATAGAATCACCGGCATTATTAAGATTAGTTCCTTCAAGCACTAAAATTCCATGAGCAGGTATAGTTCCAGAAAGTGGTGCAACAAAATCAGACTCAACAGGAGTTGTACTGGGATTAGTTAATTCTTTAAGTGTAAAATTGCTAACGGTAATATCAGAGTCAGTAGTATTTAGTAATTCCACCCATTCACTGCCACTTGAAGGGTCAGAAACAAATTCACTAATAACAATTTCACCATAAGATGCCTGTGCAACAGATACTGAAACAAAAAAACCGCCAATTAGAAAAAGCGCAGTGGTTAATAAAACAAAACTCTTTTTAATAAATATTTTATTCATCCCGTTTAGAAATCATACTATCCGTACATATATTTCCACATATATAAAGATAGATAATTATCGTTATTTTATAATACTTTCCCGTTTTGTAAATTTCTAACGGGACTCATATATTTTATTTTTCTACTAAATTATTAATAAAAAGGACCATAAAAAAAACACAGTCCATATACTGAAAAGATTACCTTAAACTATTAAAACGTCAACACAAAAGTGCATAACAGGTGAACAACTAAACCTGCGTAAAATATCACTTAAAATGAGAATAGAAACTTTACTTAAACCTTCTTCGAGCAGCTTTTTTAGCAAGCGTCAGTCTCTTGATTTCAAGTCGCTTTTTGGTTTTATGAGAGTGCCTTGATTTCTTTTTGGGACTAAGTGTTGTGCTTCTTTTTGCCATATAATTTTTTATTCATTACTAATAATATATATGTATTATAACCTATTCCTGCGTCCCCATTTGGGACGCTGTGGGACTGGCTTTAATTGATAATTTATAGATAAATTTTGAATGTTTGGTGTAAAAGAATGAATTTAACCAAATACTAAAACTTTATCCGAACTCTCAATCATTTTGAGTAAGTCAGACATTGTGGAAACTGAGCACACACTGCTTTCTTCCCTTCCTCGTAATTTCATACAAGAACCACAGGCGTAAATATTGCCTTTCAAATTTTTGAATTCAACTACCTTTGTAGAAACATCAAAATCTTGAGTGTCAGAAATCGTTTCTAATTCTGAACCCTCACTCATTAAAAATATTTCTGCCTGATGTCCAGCTTTAAGCGTTATAATACCAAGACGAAACGTATTCCACACATGCTCAGGTTTATTTGATTGTAAAATGATACCAAGCTTCATAAAATGAATTATATCAAATTATATCAAAACTCGCTGGCTCCGAACTTGGGACGATGTTCGGATAGCAGTTATAGAGAATAATTAAAGATTTTTATAGGTATTCCTTTTTCTTTCGCTTTATCAATGGTATATTGAGTTCCTTCAGTTTTGTTTATATGGAAAGCTATAAGTTCATCAGCTTCATATATAATTTTTTCTATCCTTCTAAAATAAGCTGGATTTTCAATAATGGTATCTTTCCCTTCTTCAAGACAACCTCTTTTCTTTACCTCTGTAAGTTGAGTTATTAATTTTTCCGTCCGTTCATAAGTCAATACTCCTTCTTTTGCCCGTTTCAAATAATGATTTTTATATATCTCAAGCGTAGATGGAATAATTATTTTTAGACAATCTTGTCCGTAACCATTTTTCAAAGCTTCTTCAGTGGCAATATAATCTACACCTTGTGCTCCACCAGAGACAATTCCATCACCACGAGAAATAATTTTTCTAACAACTCTTTTTATATCTTCTTCAATTTGAGAGTTAGTTTTTCTCCAACCCCCAGCAATAGCAATCCATTTCATATTTTAATTATATGATATAATTTATAAAATGGAAAAGAAAGAGCAAAACAACATAGCCTTTATAGATGGACAGAACTTATTTTTTGGAACAACAAAATGTAACGATTGTGCTAAAACCCTTGGGTTGGAAATAAGAAATATAAAATTATCAGACTGCACTTGTGGTAATGCTTGGAAAGTTAATTTGGTAAAGTTTCGTATTTACCTGTCTGAAAATTATGGAGTAAAGGAGGCTTACTATGTATTAGGCTATTTAAGTGAAAAATATGAAGAATTATATAAAGATATACAGAAAGCTGGATTTATTGTTTTATTTAAGGAACATAATGGTAAATCAAAATCAGAAAAGAAAGGTAATGTAGACACAGATATTGTTTTTGAAATAATGAAGAACTTAATTGAAAATAATAATTTTAACAAGATAGTTCTTATTTCTGGTGATGGAGATTATAAAAAATTAGTCTATTATTTGGTTGATAAAAATAAATTCTGTAAGATATTGTTTCCTAATAAAAAGTTTGCCTCCTCTTTGTATGATGCACTCGGATCAGAGTTTTTTGATTATTTAGAAAACATAAAAACATATATAGCTTAAAAAAGAAAAGGGCTCCTAAGGCACTGACACCTTTCGGATCCCTTTTCGTATTGATACCTATATTGTATTACAATTGTCTGACAAAAGTCAAGCGTTCGTTAAAGTTTGGTGTTTTTATAATTTTTAGGTTCGAACTTGATTTGTGGTAAAAAAATTGAACCTTAGAAATTAAGGTTTATTTGCTGACTCCGGGGGTAGGGATATCTCCCTCGACTAAATTTTTTGTCGTCACAAAAAATTTGTCTGGGCACCGATTCGTGGATTTTTACTGTTGTAAAAATCACACTCCGTCGTTCGATACCTACACGAAAGCCAAGCAGTTGGTTTTCTCCCCGGAGCCAAAAAAATCAAAAACCCACTTTCGTGGACTTAAGATTTTTACTGGCTCCGGGGGTAGGGATCGAACCTACGACCAATCGCTTACGCTTATCCTCTTATTACTAAAAGGGACGGACTATATCATATTCATATCTTTAGATTTCTCTTCAGACTTAGAATCAAGGCGCTTCCCCTGATACATTACCAGAGTACTCCCCGAAGGGATAGTCTCTACACCTTCCCTAAAAATTTTAGGGCTTGGCTCGGGATTGTCCATAAATGGAGTTCCCCGAATTTACCTTGTTTTATTCAACCTACTTTTCAATAGGAAGCTGCAATATCTATTTTACAGGCGACCGCTCTACCGCTGAGCTACCCCGGAATTTATTTATTTTAGTTAAAGAACTTTCATTATCTTAACAGAAAATAAGTAAAAAAACAAAGAAACAAAAAGCTTTTTATTAAACTAATTTGCGGTTACAGTGAGAATAAAACATTTGCAATAGATTGCATGAGTGCAGATGTTGGAGACGGTGGCGGATTGAATGATCCAGGTTCTGTTTGTGGAACTGTTCCAGGTTGCGGATTAGGATTGAAATCCTGAGGTAGTATTCTTCCGCCTTGTGGCATTATTGGTTGTATTTGTCCTTGTTGTATATTTGGCGCTGGTTGAAAATTTTTACATGCTTCTGAATTATTTTGACAATAAGTTTTACATTCTTCCAAAGTTTTGCATCCGCCAGGACCTGCTTGCGGGGACATCATTTGACCGCCAGGATTTATTGTATTCGGACCAGGTTGAAATTTATTATTTTCTCCTTCCATTTCTTTCAGTTGTTCAGGCGAGATAAGTCCGTTCTCTTTGCCAAAATTGAAACAAGTCTCTTGATTTTCCGGATTTTGGCAAAAGGCATCACATTCTTCTTTTCCAGAACATCCGCCGGGACCCTTACCTCCGGTTTTTCTTGCCATCTCAGCATCTTTTTCTGACATAAATCCGGCAGCAACGGAAAACGCAATGCATTCTTCTACATGACTATCCTCTGTACAATATTTATCACACTCTTCTTTACCCTTGCAAGCAGGTGGCTTTATGCCTTTTTTTATCGCGCTTAATACTTTCTGAGATTCTTCCGCTTCTTTAGGACTCATAAACCCAGCGGCTTGCGCAAAAGTCATACATACTTCCATATTATCCGGTTGCGAGCAATAAGCATCGCATGCTTCTTTACCTTTACATGGTGGCGGAATCGCTCCTTTTTCAATTGCGGATATCATCTTTTTCGCATCTTCTAAATCTTTTCCTTTCAAAAAACCAGCTGCTTCACCGAACGCTATACAAACATTCATATTGTCTGGATTGTCGCAAAAAATATCACACTCTTTTTTGTTCTTGCAAGAAGGAGGCTTAACGCCTTTGGCAATAGCCGACTGCACCTGTTTGGCTTCTTCCAGTTCTTGAGGGGGTAAGATACCTGTTTTTTCAGCATAGGCGATACATTCATCGATATGACTTATATCGTCACAATATGCTTCACATGAATTTTTAGTGGTGCATTCACCAGGACCTTTTGTTCCAGTATTTATAAATTTCTTTGCGTTATTGATTTCGTTTGCAGTCATTAAATTATTCTTTTCGGCAAAGGCGATACAGGACGAGGTATTGGCTGATTTGTCACAATATGTTTTGCATGCGTTTTTGTTCTGACAATTTCCAAGTTCAGCTATCGGGTATTGAATATTGGCATCGTCAACATTCGTTATCGTATCAGCAAGCGTGACGCCAAAAATCAGACTGCTTATTAAAATTCCAAAAGTTATGATGTATGTAGATATATTTTTTGTGTTCATATTATTTATTGAAATGGGTTAGTTTTAATGGAACGAAAAGGATTTGAGACGTCGACCGGGTTAACATTTGGCTTGTTTTTCAGCGGGTTAGTACTTTCGCCCAGAGATGGTAGAACTCCTTGATTCACATTTTCGATTGATTGAAATGGTGTTTTTGAACTCAAAAATAAGTACCCAATTACCACTATTATTATAACCAAGATAACAACAATAATAACTATCTTTTTTTTATTCATAGATATATTTTTTAGCTAATAATCTCTAGAACCTTTCTATTATTTTACATCTTTAGTCAATTTTTTTCAACCTACAAGGTGTCTATGGTAAATCATTTCGCAAGTCATGCTTCCAAGCGGTCAGATTGCTTTTGTATTATTTTTATATTATTATATAAACAGCTTATTAATCTTTTAGTCTAAAAATTAATAAGTTTTTATTAGTAAACAATTTTACAATGGTTATGAAAAAATATTTAAAGTTTGGCTTAATAGCCTCTGTTTTTGTGGTTTTAGGATTTGTAGGCATAAATGTATTCGCACAAACATCTTCCGTTTCATCTGGCCCAGGGTCACCATCTTCAGGAAGTGTAAGTCCGATGATTCTTAACATCAGTCCAAACGGCAATGTGCTTATGCGTGGTGTAGTAGAATCTTCAAGCGCCGATTTTGTTATAGTTAAAAGCTGGGGAGGTAGCTGGAAAGTGGAAGTATCTTCTACGACAAAAATAATGAGCACAAATCGTGCCGTTTCTGATTTGCAAACCGGAGATTTCGTCGGTGTGCTTGGAAATATTATTCAAGACGGAAGCTTTGTTGTTAAAGCTAGCATAGTTCGCGAATGGAGACAGAAAGAAAATAATAAAGACAATGATAAAGATAGTATTCCGGATGACCAAGATACAGACGATGATAATGATGGTATCTCTGATGTAAGTGATTCAAAGCCTCGTGACCACGATAATGACAGTATTTCGGATGACCAAGATACTGATAGTGATGATGATGGTATTAGTGATGATAAAGATTCAAAGCAAGATGACCATGATAATGACGGTTTCTCTGATTCCCAAGATGATGATGATGATAATGACAGCATACTGGATGTTAGTGACTCAAAAAAACATGACCGCGATAATGACGGCAACGACGATAAGGTTGATGATAGGGATGACAGTAGTGGTAGTGGAAGTGGAAACTAAAAAATCATAATCAGAGTTCTGAATCTACCTAATAAAATAAACTAGTTGACAAATTTATATAAATATGCTACTTTATAAGAAATAAGGGTTCTTTAATATTTGGTTTTCATAACTTTTCTAACAAGCAGGAGGAAGGAACAGATGGAAATCAAAAGAACAAGTTGCCTAACTTGTCATCGTATGGTAGAGGTGCAATTGGTACCCTACGAAAATGGACATAGGGCAATATGCCCAGAGTGTAAGAAACTGGCATACGAAGAAAAAGAGGTCGTGTGTCTGTCTTGCAAGAAAACTGTGTTAGTTGAACTGTATTCTATGGGTGGAGGATTTATGGGTCAATGCCCTGACATTATGTGCGGCAAATTGGCTTACGTACAATGAAGACCGTACACGAGTAGAGCTCCTTGAGACTTTGATGTTTCTCAAGGGGCTCCTTTTCATTTATGTTATAATTAAAATAATGAAAAAAAAATTAGAAAAATTTGTGCTCTTTTTATATAAAAAGTATGGCATAACACCTGATGTTTTAACTTATATAAGAATATTTGCAGCCCCCTGGCTTGCCTTACTTGTTTCTAAAATTCTTTCAGATAAAAGCTTAACACTCACCCTTGTCACTCTTGTTCTTTACACCCTAGTAGTCACGACCGATTTTCTTGATGGAATTCTAGCTCGCGCCATATCGAAAACTCCTGCCCGCAATGCTTTCAGCATAGCTGATGCAGGCGGGGAAAACCATGACCATCCGCAAGGGGGTATGCTTGACCGTTTAAGTGATAAAATATTAATTATTTTTATGCTTATTCCGTTTGGCTTAAATCTTTTTACATTTTTAATTATTTCGGCAGAATCAATATTAGCTTTTCAAGCTTTGTACTCCCCTGGTCATAAAAAACAAGCAACCAGCGCCGGAAAAATAAAAATGGTTCTGCAAGTATTTTTAATACCGATTTTAATACTCCAAGCAGTAACGAATTTTGTTCCGGAAATGGCTGTTTATATATACATTATTATCACTATCATCTTTACTTATGTTTCAGTTTATTCGCACTATTTTTATTTTAAAAATGACTGATTTTATAGCTCTTTATTTATCAAGCATTTTAGGATTGTGTAAAAAAACCAAATTCCCGGGAACGATAGCCAGTTTTGTAGCTTTATTTTTTTCTTTCTTAACATATTATTTTTTCAGTAAAACAATTTATTTATCTCTCTTTTTTATTTTTTTAGCCCTTGGATTCTGGGCAATCCGGCAAATTCATAAAAAAAATGGATTCGGAGACTATCAATGGATTGGTATAGATGAATGGATAGGCATGTGGCTTGCCAATTTATTTTTGTTTGAATTTAATTTCAATCTCACTCAAGCAATTATTTTTTCCCTGATATCTTTTATAATTTTTCGCATAATTGACATTATTAAATTTATTCCACCCCTTCGCGCCATTAATGAAGATAAAAACCAGAATGCTCTAGCGGTAACGCTAGACGATATTGTGGCGGGTATTTACACTTATTCAATAATGCTGGTTATTTTGGGATTTTATGATTTAAAATTTTTTTATTCTTCCTTTCTGATACTTCTTACGCCAATGATTGCGAATATGACACCGGTTTTACTTAAAATAAAATACTGGAACATTCCTATAAATGAAAGAGTTTTTGGAAAAAATAAAACCTGGCGCGGTTTTTTAGGCGCTGTTATTGTTGGAACTTTGTTTTATTTTATGCTTGTAAAATTTGATATAATGGTTTTTCCAGGTAATTTAAATTCCATCATTTTTGTCGGTTTTTTGTTCAGTTTCGGAGCAATTAGCGGAGACCTAATCAAATCATTCTTTAAAAGAAAAACAGAAATACCTGCCGGAGAAAGTTGGGCTCCATGGGACCAGATAGACTACATTTTAGGCATGATAGTTTTAACTTATTTTATTTATCAATATACTTTCAGTCAAATTATTTTATTTCTTGTTCTAGGAGGCACAATAAGCGCTTTAGCTCACAGATTCGGCTATGTAATAAAAATGAATAGCGCTAAGCAGTAAGTTTGTTGAAAAATTTTATAGCGTGTTCAAACACGCCAAAACAAAATTCTAAAAAGTAATCAAATAAATGGGTGTCTCTCATCTTCGGAGAATAAGGTATGGAATCTTTTTTCCAATTTTCTGCAATCTGATTTAATTCTAAAATTAAATCAGATTCAGTGAAAAAAATACCGGACTCCATATTGAAATCAAAAGATATAATATCAATATTTTGAGACCCTAATATACCCTCTCGCTCATCAACCAACATCATTTTACTGTGAATCATTTCCTTTGTTAAAAAAAATCGAATACCGTGCTTGTGAAGCTTGTGCATATAAAAATAATTAGAAAAATTTGCCATCTTTGGATTAGTTGCGATACGCGGCATAATTATTTCCACCCTTACTCCCCTTTTTGCCGCCTTTTTTAAAGCTTTAATAAGCCAATGATTGGGCATAAAATAAGGAGTAGAAATCAGTATTTTTTCTTTGGCTAATTCTATTTTGTCACGATAATATTTATTTAATCGAAAAGAATTTTTGGGAGGGAAATGTTCAAGAAACCAAATTTTTCCTTTTTGAATCGGTAAAATTTTATCGTATTTCAAAACAAACTTATCTTTACCGCCACAATTTTTATATATGTGAGCAAATGACCTTATCACGTGTTTCACGATTTTTCCTTCAATTCTAATCAGAAGGTCATCCCACTTTTTAAATAATTTCTTTATATTGATTCCACCGATAAAAGCTATGTGTTCGTCAACAATAAGTATCTTGCGATGAGTGACGCGAAAAAGTGTTTTAAAAAAAAGTAATTCAACTCCCGCATCTTTTAATTTTTTTATAGAATTATCCGAAACCTCAGAACCAAACGAATCGAAAATTACCTTAACTTTTACGCCTGACAAGGCTTTTTGCCTGAGAATTTCAATAAAATCATGGCTATCGGATGTATCGTCCGCAAAAATATACATTTCAAATAAAATTGAATCTTTGGCATGACTAATGGCATAAAGCATTGCGTCCCAAGCTTTTTCAGTCTTTATATATATTTTATAACGCATACGGATATGTATTATAGCATGTTAATTTAACTCGGAAAGTAAACAAAAAACCGTCTGATACATCACTGCATCAGACGGGGTGAAAACGGAGCGATCGAATGTTACTCAGGGCGTCGGTGGCATCGGATGGACCTGGGTCAAGTACTTCTCGACCTCAATCGGACCGGTGCCAGTCACAACGGTGACCAGGCACTTATTGCCAGCCACTGCCGAGATGAAACCCTGAACGTCCTTGCCTTCATGCCGAAGACCAACATGATGGTTCTCCCCAATTTTAGGGAGAACTTCAGGAAGAACTCCGGTTGGTGGTACGACAGGCGGACCTTCGATGATGCTCATCATATAAACCTCCCTGTAAAGAACGGTTGGAGTGAGTGGAGCGGAATTGGATAAAGCGGTGTGTAGGTATTCCGTTCTGTATTATAATGGGTTAGAGAGTGTTTGTCAATTTTTAAAAGCTTTTCTCGTCTTGACGCGAGCAAAGCAGTTTGCTCGCTTAGGGTTTACGCAAGAAAAACCCCCGATTTAAGTCGGGGATTTTCTACGCGTGGACCCTACAGGACTCGAACCTGCCACCTCCTCATTGCAAATGAGGCGCTCTAGCCAGATGAGCTAAGGGCCCATAATAGACATATATTAACTTATTTTACCGATAATGCAAATCTTTTGTTAAGAAAAACCTTATTAACCTTGACTTTTATGTATATATATGATATCCTTTAACTGAATTTATCCACGTTCATTTCATCAATCATATAAGGGAGGTACGCTCAATGTTAAAACTCATCTCTCCATTGGCCGACTCTTCGGTGATTAACGAAGGTCTCCATGTTTTCAGTCTCGCCAAAGAAAAATTATCTTCAATGGCGGAAACCATCTTGTATGGGAACTGGATACAGTTCAACGTTTTACTTCACGAGGTCAAGGAGCTCAAGCTGTCTCAAAAGTGTCTGGATAAGTTCGGCCAGGATCAGGTAATGAAAATCGCTATCGCTCGGGACTTCACGTTTCCTGAACTGGACGCATTACGAGAGAAGTTGATTCTTGCTGGAGTGAGTGAGGAAGCAGCGAGTGAGGTATACCAAGGTCTTTCAAAAATTGAAAGACCAGGGAGTGCAACAAAGAATACTGCTGTGCCAGCCTTGCGAAGGATGTTGATTTCTGGCTCCTACAAGAAGAGAAGTGGCGAACCAATGCCAAAGTTAGTATAGACCCCCAACGAACAGGAAATCTCTGTTCGTTGGGGGTTTTCTGTTTTTATAAAAAAATATTAGAATTTGTGCCAAAGAACTTGGTTGGTTACTTCATGATGATAAATAATTTCAGAAGGTTTGATGAGAGTGCCAAGAGATTTTGGACTTCTATCGGCTACCATTTGTTTATATTCCACGTATTTTTCCTGATTAACTTTATCAATGATTGTTCCAACAAATTCGCTTCCTCTGAAAAGTTTAATAGCATCATTTATATTGTCCGGCAACATGCGGAGCCTGTCTCTTTTATCTTTATCTTTCACAAGAGGTTTACCTTCAAGTCCTGTTTTTAAAATTGTGTAAAGCATCAAATAGGGATTGGAATCCGGAGCCACAGAACGTATTTCTATGCGAGTGGAACGTTCGTTGCCGACGGGAATGCGTATCATAGAACCGCGGTCAATCGGAGAAACTTTTATTTGATTCGGCGCTTCAAAATGCGGGTCCAGTCTTCTGTAAGCATTCACGCTGGAATTCAAAACAAGACATATCTCAGAAGCATGGTTTAAAATTTTCCAAACGAAATCCCAAGCTGTATCGGATAAACCATCTTTACCATGAGTATTATAAAAAAGATTCTTACCATTTTTTGCAAGTGAAATATTAGTATGCATTCCGGAACCGTTCACGCCTATAAATGGTTTTGGTAAAAAAGTAGCTGTCATCCCTAGATTGTTGGCTACCTGACGACATACAAGTTTATAAAGCTGAATGTTGTCTGCGGCTCGCAATATATCAGTATAGGAAAAATTCATCTCAAACTGCGAAGGCGCTACTTCCGGATGGTCTTTCTCGTTCTTGAAACCCATTGCTCGCTGCGCTTCTGCCGCGCGGTCTATAAACTGACGCAATCTGTCTAAAGGCAAAGAATGATAATATCCGCCAGTTGAAATAAACTGAAAAGACCCTGTCTCCCCGTATTTCTGCTCGGCATTTATTCCATCAACCAAAAAACCTTCAACTTCCGCCGATACATAAGCTGTTATTTCTTTTTTCTTTTTTAAATTCTCGGTATAAAGTTTAAGTTGGCTTCGAAAATCTGAAACATAAGGTTTTCTGTCTCTATCCAACACATCTACAAACATAATGACTTTACCGGGGTCAAATACATCTGCCGGCAAAAAACGTATACTGCTCCAATCTATGGCAAGACGCAAGTCTGATTCATGTTGTTGGCTAAAACCGTGAATAGAGGAACCGTCAAAAGTCAGATTATTAGTGGAATCAAGTAGAAATTTTTTGTCGTAATCCAACATATGAAATCTACCTTCTAAGTCTGTAAAACAAAGCGTAACTGCTTTGATTCTTTTTTCTTTTTGCAAATATGCGCTATATTCTTTCTCTAGTATTGCAGAACCAACCTTCTCTGCTTTATCTTTGGCTTTCAAATTCATAACCTCAAGGTCGTCATACGGGATTTCTAAAAAATTCTTTAACGCTTTATTCTCTTTTTCCATATATAATTAAGTTAAATTAATAAATATTTAATATAAAAATATACTAAATTAAGTTAATTATACAATATATTAATATAAATTAATTGTGGATAAACCCTGCTTTCTTAAAAAAACAAAAACCCACCTTACGGCGGGTTTTTGCGGCACTTATGTTGTTTACGATAAATGTGAATCTTACTTCACACTCACAGGGAGAGTATAGCACACCAGAAATAAAAAAGCAAGTCTAAGCAGAAAAATCCTCTCTTGTGAGAGGATTTTTCATGTTTTTGGTCTTGTATCTATAAGCCGAATTCTGTGCCAACTGGCGATAGTTATTTATCTAGGCCCTCGCTTACGCTCGGGCTCAAGCGATTCTCTACCAATTTTGCCCACCATAAGTGGTGCAAAATTGAGTACCCTGAGCTTGTCGAAGGGCTCTTCGATTACACTCAGAGCTCTCAATTTTGTAATCGCTTATGGCGAACAAAATTGGAGCACGATCTTGCACATGCGTAGGTATTTTGCCGTTTCACCCGAACTTAATCGGTTCGTCACTGTTCTCAACCCTAGGATTACTCCCGACGGGCATTACCCGCTACGTTTGTCCCGACAAGTCGGAACTATGTGTTCGGACTTTCCTAACTCCGACCAAAGCCGAAGCTCAACTATCCGATACAGGACCGAATTGAGTATAAAATAAAAAAATAAAAAAGTAAACTAACTTTCTGAAGGACCTTCTGTTTTTTCTTTTTGAGCTTCCTCAGCTAGAACATCATCAATGGAACAAACTCCGGAAACACAAGCATATTCTTTCGCGCCGACAGTATTGTCTTCCTGTTCATAATAAATAAGTTTAGAAAAATCAATGTGTTTTATTTCTTTGATTCTTTTTTCATATTCTTCTTTGGAAATCTCTTCATAAGGAGCAAGTTGATAAACGTGTTCGGAACGAGGCAAGAAAGAAAGTCCGCCGACAATATCCCAATTTTCATAAATGAAGTTTGCAACTTTAATCCATTCATCATCACCCACATAAATAGTCACGGAAGGATTATGTTCAATATAATTAATTTTTAATCTCTTCCATTCATTGAGCAAATCAATAGCAGAAACTTGGTCACGAGTAACAGCTCCTTCCGGCGCTTTTATCGGAAATTCAACCACAGCGACAGTAGAGTTAGCGGTGGAATATCCGACTTCAGCTTTAAAAGGAACACCTTGGTCTTTTATTAATTGATACAGTGGGTCATTTGTAGAAATACGAACACGTCTGATGTAATGTTTGGCATACCATGGATGCATTCCGGAACCGACATAGAGAAGCTGACCAGAATTACCGTGGGGTTTGATTGTGGTAATGCATGTGGAATGATTAATGCCGAATTTTTTGGCGTATTCCTTATTTACTTTAATAGCTTCTTCTCGAAGTTCTGACAAAACTTTATCTGTCCTGATTGTTTTATTATCGTAATATCCGGTAATGGAAACGCCGAGTAAAGCTTCTTCTTCACAGTTTTCTTTCCATTCTTTTGACAGATAACCAAAATGAGTTAGGGTTGCTTGAAAAGTACCTAGTATTGTAGAAAGTCTCACTTTTCTTTTTAAATCTTCTACCGTGTCGGCAGGACGAACTACAATGGAAGTAAGATTGCAGAATTGCTTGGAACGGAGAGTGATTTCTCCGCAAGGATTTGAGCCCGGTAGTCCAACAATGACATTCTGGTCATCTATAATTCCGGCTTTTTTCCAATTCTCAATTCTACGCTTAGGCAGTTGAGTCATAAGCCCGCCCCTATTAAAGATTCCCCTCTCTCCTGTGCCTGATTTTATCAATTCTATCCATTCATTTAAAAATTCTGAAGCCGAAGGCTTTTGGCTATATACGGCTGAATTGTTGGCCATTGAACGCTGTCCATTATCAATCCAAAACTGTCCCTGTTTTGATTTGCGCATAGATTCATCATCAATATCGGAAAGAGAGATTAAAGCGCTGCGACGAACTCCTCCGGCAACAACAATAAGACCAATCTGACAAATTATATCGTGAAGGTCTAAATTGGTAAGACGTTTTGCTTGTCTTGATAATATTTTCTTTTTAGTAAAATTAATAAGGTCAATAAGAGGTTGAGGACCCGAAGCGCGACCACCGGCAGTTTTTAAACGAGCGCCTGACGGACGCACGCTACTATAATCAAAATTTATATCATAACCATCAGACCAAGTTTTACAAGCTAAAACAAAGGCATCCGCCCAACCTTCTTTGCTATCTTCCACAACATGAGTTGCAAGATGCTTTCCGGTTTGTCGTCTTATTTGCGGAAATTTTTGCACGGTTTCAGATTCAACAGAAAAACCTAAACCTGCTCCACTCATTAGTATGTACATCACCTCTCCTAAGTCTTGCCAACTTGAAGGCGCGAGGTAAGAACAATTGTAAGCCCAAACATTTGATTTTTTACATGCTTCTCCGGCAGACCAAAGCAATCTCATAGAAGGACAAATTTCTTGTTTTAAAATAGCTTCTTTTGTTTCAGAAAAATCTTTCGAAGACATTTTGTCGCCAAGATTTTCTTTCATATAAGCCATAAAACGGTCAATAGTTTCCACCCACGTCTCACGCCTGCCTAAAGTATCTTGCCATTTGGAATATGTTCTATAAAAAATGAACTCCTCGTAAGAACTTACAAAGTAAGAACTTGATTCATCAAAAACTTTTTTATTTTCAGGGGAGATAGTGCCAACTTCACGCCTTAATTCTGCTCTTTTTGACCTATATAAAATATAGGATTTTGCAGTAAGATAGTATCCCAAATCCATAAGTTCGGCCTCCACCAGGTCTTGTATCATTTCTACTGCCGGAACAAATTTTTTTTCGTCGCTTTTTGCCTTTACATGAGTTAATTTATGAAAAACTTTCTTCGCAACATCCTTTGCTTCCTTTTCTCCCCCCTCATTTGTCATGACAAATGCTTTGAGTACAGCATCAACAATTTTATTAAAATCAAAAGGGATTATTTCCCCTTCACGATTTCTAACATTTTTGATTTTATTCAATTCTTTCCTGCTTAAAACAATACTTTTTTCCATTAAGTGATTATACTTCTAAAAAATAATTTATGCGAGTGGAAATCAACAAAAAACAACAAAGAAAAACAGTTTGAAATGGCTGTAAATAGCCATCTCTTTAAAAGCTGAAATAACAAGCCCTAAGAGGATAAAAATTTTACCCTGTCCCCCTCTTTTAAATTATTCTTTTCCGAAAAAGAAGAGAAAACTTCCAAAACATACTTTGCATCTTGATTGGGAGTGAAAGTCTCCGGATATGACTCCGGTTTGGCATCTTTTTTTATATAAACCACTCGCAAATCTTCTCCAATCCAAATAATATCTATAGGAAAGTTCATATCCTTCATCCAAAAAGGATATTTGCCTGTATGGTTAAAAACGAAAAGCATGCCTTCGTCTTTTTTCAATTCTTTTATTCCTGAAAGACCTTGCTCCCGGGACTCTGGAGTTAAGGATAAATTAATTTTGAGAGTTTTTCCTGCAATTTCTATGTATTGAATTTTATCAATTAATAAATTTTTAGAAAAATTATTTTTTATCAGAAAAAATCCTACCGCAAAAAAAATAATAACTATGAGAAAAAAAATATTTCTATTTTGCATTTTTTATTTATGGTCTCCGTTGGTCCAACCAAAAAGTTTCCCGATACTTTCCGCAGTTTCATGTTTGCGAGCAATTTTTATTTCTCCATCTTGAGCAATAATTTTTGCGGGAAGAGAAAGTAAACAATGATGCGATGCTAAACCATCTTGATATGCTCCCGTATCTAAAACAGCAATGAATTGGTCTCCGCCATTTAATTTTGGTAGAAGAATATAATCTCCCCCCGCTGTATACTTGTCATCAGAATCACAAGTGCTTCCGGCAAGCCAAACTCTTTTAAAAGGATTATTCATATTGTTTACCGGTATAACATGCCATTTTTGATGTATTGCCCAGGTATCTTTAAGGTCATTCATAAAACTTCCATCAATAACATACCACGCTTTAGCATTAGCTTTATCAATATATTTTTTAGAAATAATTTTATAGATTGTTACTTGTGCCGGAGCAACAATATATTGCCCCCATTCAATAGCGAGGTTCGGATGTTTGATTCCCGCTTTGTCTGATAAATTTTTAAGAATTTTAATAATTTTACTGGAAACAGCTTTAGCTGTGTAAAATTTTTTCTTTTCATAAGGAATGCCAAAGCCTCCACCAATATCCAGTGTATCCAAATTGGGATGTATTTTTTGCATCTGAACATAAATACTAAATGCATGCTTTATTCCGTCTAAAATACTTTTTTGTGTTTTTATCTGTGACCCTAAATGATAGTGTAATATTTTAAGATTTTTCATTTTGGTCAAAGAAAGCGCGTCTCTTTCCGAGAGGCCAAACCGGTCAAACTTTTTATCCCAATGCGTGTCAGCTTTAATAGCTAAGTCCACCCGTACTCCAATATCGCCCTTATATTTAAAGAGTCTTTCAATTTCTTCTTGCTCTTCCATAATCGGCACTATGTTCATACCCTTAGTGCGCAATTCCTCTATCAAATCCAAATACTGGTCGGTTTTGGGACCGTTACAAAACACGCGAATTTTAGAATTAAATTTTTCCCCTTCCCAAAGTTTCTTAACAAGCCAAAGTTCATTGGAAGATGTCACTTCTAAATTTGCTCCTTCTGATAAAAGTGGTAAGATAAATTCTTTGTTCTGATTTACCTTCATTGGGTAATGGTAGAAAAATTTACCCTTATAGCCGTAAATTTTTACATAGGCTTGAAAATAACCGATTAAATCTTTCAAACGGTCTTCTATGATAGCCGGAAACACCACTTGGAGAGGCGTACCATATTTATGCGCAAGTCCATGTAGATTATAAATATGATAACCCTCTATAACCGTTAAATTACTGTCTTTATTAATATCAAAAAATTGTGTGTTAAATTCGTCCACTCCGAGTTTCCAAAATTTCTTCCAATTCTTTCCCTGTTTTTTGTTTTTTTTCTTTGCCATTAAATTGAAGTTTAGTATACCAAGTGTCTAAAAAATGTAAAGGGGTTATTCCTTTATTTTAAATACTTTTTTAGGAATTCTTTTTTAAATTTCAAGAAGCCATCATCTAATATTGACTGGCGGATTTTATCCACAAGATGGGTAATAAAATATAAATTATGAATAGAAGATAAAGTTCCCGCAAGCATTTCTTTCCCATGAAAAAGATGCGCAACATAGGCACGGGAATACCCCGAACGAAAACCTTCGGTTTCGGACGGGGCAAGATTTTTGCAAGTGAAACAATCACACCCCTCATCAAGTGGACCAAAGTCATTTCTATATTTTGTATTAGTAATTATTATTTTTCCATTTTTTGTATAAATTGTTCCGTTTCTTCCAAGTCTGGTAGGCAAAACACAATCAAAAAGATCCACCCCATTTTCTATACCCATAAATAAATCTTCCGGTTCCCCTATTCCAAGTAAATGCCGAGGCTTATCTTCCGGTAAAATTTCATTCACCCATTTCACAGCGGAAGACATATCTTCTTTAGCAAAAGAACCACCAATACCGAATCCGTCAAAATCCAAGCTGCCAATAAATTTTGCAGATTTTTTTCGTAAAGATTCTTCCCGCCCGCCTTGCACAATTCCAAACAGAGCTGGAAAAAAAACCGAATTGTTTTCAATTTTTTGCTCCCGAGGGTCCCGCTTTGGTCCCCTTAATGCGCCCGAAGAAGGGCGCAGGGACGAAAAATTGGAAGCAATAAAGTTTTTGTGCTCGCGTAGACTTCTCTCCGCCCAACGATGAGTGCGCTCAAGCGCTTCTTCTTGATATTTCAGGTCTTCAATAGGACTAGTGCATTCATCAAAGGCAAAAATGATATCTGCGCCTAAATTATGTTGAATTTGGATTGATTTTTCAGGAGTAATATAGTGAATACTGCCATCCAAGTGAGATTTGAACGAGACTCCGTCTTGCCCTATTTTTGCCAGTCTTGGAGCATCAGAATCATCAAATCGCTCTGGAATAAGAAGAAGGTCGGCTTTGTTCATCACCTTGGAAATACCTGCCCCGTAGGAAGCTTGCTTTCCTTTGGGGTCTTTTCCATAAGCGACACCTAGAGAAAAAACCTGAAAACCGCCGGAATCAGTCATGGTCGGACCCAGCCAACTCATAAACTTACCGATACCTCCGGCATCGCGCACAATTTCATCTCCCGGCTGTAAATACAGATGATAAGTATTTCCAAGCACTATTTGAATTCCGATATTTTTTACTTGTTCAGGGTTTAAAGATTTCACAGTTGCTTTTGTTGCCACCGCGACAAAAGCTGGAGTTTTTATTTCCCCGTGCGGAGTTGTGAGTATCCCCGCTCTACCTAAACATTTTTTTCCACCCGAGGCGGATTCGCCTTTGGCGGAAATTTTTTTCTCGATTTTGAATTCCATAACTATCATCTACGCTATAGCGTAGATGTATAATACTAGTACACTTCCTGTTGATAACATTTTTCACAGTAAATAATTTCCGGTCTGCTTGGCGCGTAAGAGGTTTCAAATTCATTCTCGCATTCTTTATTCATACATTTTCTGTGCCAGAGTTTTGGTGAGTTAGTTTGAGCAACTCTATTTGCGTGACGACAATTAAAACAGAGTTTAGGAAAAGGCAAATTATATTTCTTATAGAATTGTAATTCATACGGAATGAATCGAAACGCAAGAGAACAATTATGCATACATTTTCCCTCATGTTCACAGGCTTTTGTTTCTTCATTGATTACATATTTACGCTTATCAGGTTCACGCCATACATAACCTCGCTCCAAAACCTGCTCTTTCGTGAGAGGAAAATAAATATGTGCGGTCTCATTGTAGCCAAAAGGGCTTGCTTCCATTGGGAAAAATTCACCATATTTATATACTCTTCCCTTTTTATCAACATATGGCATATCCTGCATATGTTTGATGATTTTTTCGCGAAGAATTTCATATTCTTCTTTAGAATACTGTTTATTAAAGATGCAATACTCTCTCTTTTTTAGACCGACACAACCAAAACAATCATTACATCCTATTGCCGAGATGCAGTACTCCAAATTCCTAGTACCCGTAACTGCGAACCAGGAGAACTTTATATTAGATACCTGGTTTCCCACCTGTAGGGATTCATACACCAGTTCGGAACTTATACCAAAATGTGTAAAATCATAAAGGTTTGAAGACCTCGTCTGTCCGGGTGTAATCAGCATACAATATCTTGAATCCTCAAGTTTCGCAGCAATATAAGAATTTTTTACATTTTTGCAATTGTAAACATAATCTCCCGAGACGTTTAAATTTTTTATTCCATGCATGTACTTCTGTGGATACTGAATCCAAGGTTTTTTAGATTCTATCCACGCTCTATCTATTTTCTCGTGAGTAGAAGGATATATTTCCTTTAATTTTTCCTCATATTTATCTTGAGTATAGGATTGGTTAAAAATGTAATATCTTTTATTGACAAGATTAACACAACCAAAACAATCATTGCACCCCGTACAGTTTTTGCAGAATAGAAGATTATAGCAATTTATGCAATCTACACAAAACATTATATTATAGCTTTTATGACAATTTGTAATCTCGTAGCAACTTTCGCATTTATGAACAAAATAAGTGTCAATACAATTTTTTGAGTTGGTGAGATTACTTCCGTAAGCACAATCTTCGTCAAAATCGCTGTGTGTGACTAGATAGCAATTTTTTAAATAGCCAACCATGTTTGTGTACTCCGAGTTTACCAAGCTTGTATACAAGCCAAATCGACTAACTGCCGGAACACGATTCATTAAATCAAAAAGTTGTGCTAAAAATGGTTTTGACGAATCAAAATCAACTCCGTAATTCATAGCGTTCCATTTATCGCTCCACCAACACTCATTACAGTAAACAATGATTGATGATTTATCAGAGTAGACGGCTATGGTGCTTTTTCCACAGAGTGCACAGATGCGCTTATGAAGAGAACGCTCATTCCGCCAGATAAGACGTCTGACTAGTCGACATTCTGAGCAAAAAGTAGGTGACGGAACTTTTATTTTTTCATAAAAACTAAAATCATCTGGCTCGATAGTAAAGTCTTGTTTACAATTTTGGCATATTTTCTTTTCACTTTCATATTTCATTTTTATTTCTCCACTTCCACAAATTTCAATTCTTGTATGTTAACTGGACTCATAAGTAAAACTTTCTGAAAAGAATCACGTGGGTCTGAGATTGTCGTTTGAACTATTCCTACTGTATATGACATAATTCCGGGCAGAATTGCTTCTGTTCCTTTTTCTAAAACAAAATCTCTCGGTAAAACAATTTCAAAATTTCCTCCGCCTCGCCCGACTATTTGCACAAAAGTATCCCTGCCGACAATAACTATTTCAGTTTTTTCTCCAGGGTTTGAATATAAAATAACTTTAGAAGAATTTGAATAAGTTTCGGCAATGTATCCTATTGGAATATTTCCCAGCGCAAAAACTTTATGCCCGATTATAACTCCACTATTTGCCCCAACATCAATGATAAGTGTGTCATAAGGAGATTGATTCGGCTTAGATAAGATGCCAGCTAAAACCATATTTGCTTCCTCATTTTTCCTTCCTAAAATTTCCTTAATTTTAAAATTTTCATCTAAAATGGAATTATAATTTGCCATTCTTGCTTCTTGTTCGTTTAATTTTGATTTTAAATCTTTATTTTCTAAAGAAAGAGAATTTTTAGAATAAAAATAGGAACCGGCGGTTGATAATTTTTCTCCAATATTATTTCCCAAAATAAAAACAGGACGAAAAATAATGCTTGAAACGTAAGAAAGTCCGTTAAAAATGCTAAATCTAAAATAAATAAAAATAAATAAAAATGTGATAAGAATCAGATATTTAATAAATTTATTTTTTTTTATTTGTTTATCTAGGAGGTAGCTCATCTTGATTCCTAATTAAAACTTCACTATAAGATAGAATGTCGTCTAAAATGACTCCTGTTCCCCGAGCAACAGCCGTAAGCGGGTCATCTATCACATAAACGGGAATTTTAAGGACATTTTGCAAAAGTTCAGCAAGCCCTGATAATAAAGCCCCGCCACCAGAGAGAGTAATTCCCTTGTTCATTATATCGGATAAAATTTCAGGGGGTGTTGTTTCAAGCACATCTTTTACACCTTCAATAAGCTCTTTAATTGATAGTGAAAATGCCTCACGAATATCGGAATCTGTTACCACCACCTCGCGAGGTAGGCCTGTCAATAAATCACGTCCACGCACTTCTGTTTCCATATATTTTCCGGGAAGAACAGAACCAATAACAATCTTAACCATTTCAGCCGTGGTCTCGCCAACCAAAATTTTAAACTCATCTCTCATATAAGTGACGATGTCGTTATTAAATCTATCGCCTGCAACTTTCAAATTTTTTGATTTTACAATTCCCCCTAAAGAAATTACCGCAACATCTGTCGTTCCACCTCCAATATCTATAATCATGGAACCCACAGGGTCTTTAATGGGAAGTCTGACACCAATAGCCGCTGCCATAGGTTCTTCTACTAAAAATACTTCTCGAGCGCCGGCTGAACGAGCGGCGTCATAAACAGCGCGAGTTTCAACATTGGTTGTGCCTGTTGGAACACCGATTAAAACTCTGGGCCTGGCAAGTTTTTTAGATATTTTATCTGCTTTGTTTATCAAATATGAAAGCATTTCTTCCGTAACTTCAAAATCGGAAATAACACCATCTATAAGAGGACGAATTGCCTTTATATGTCCCGGAGTTCTTCCAAGCATTTCTTTGGCTTTTTCACCCACAGCAAGAATTTGATTGGTTTTAATATTTACCGCCACGACTGAAGGTTCATTAATTACAATACCGTGACCTTTTAAATAAACTAAGGTATTTGATGTACCTAGGTCTATGCCAATATCATTTGAAATTAATTTGTAAATTTTATCAAACATAAAAATAGTTAGGCTTTAGGCGCTAGGCTTTAGCAAAACTAATAATTCTTTCAAAGAAACAACTTTGCCTTTTTCTTCAGCGCGTTTTTTTAATTCAACTCCACCTTCTTTCAAACTTCTTGATGAAATAACCGCGCGATAAGGAATACCCAATAAATCGGCATCCGCGAATTTTTCTCCGGCAGAAATTTCCCTTCTGTCGTCAAATAAAACTTCTGAATTGGCTGACAAACTCTCGTAAATCTTATCTGCTTCAACAAGCACAGCTTCGTCTTCCCCTAAAGCAAGCAAATGCACTTGAAATGGAGCAACTGTCTCAGGCCAAATTATGCCTTTATCGTCGGCTAAGGCCTCCACAATAGTGCCCATAAGTCGCGCTGGCCCAATACCATAAGAACCCATGAATACTGGTTTTTTATCCCCTTTTTCTGTTTGATAAGTCAAATCGAGCGCATCTGAAAAACGAGTACCTAAAGTAAATATATTTCCCACTTCTACTGCTTTTGTTTCTTTAAAATCACCACTTAAACTTAAATCCTTTTTAACATCATCGGTAAAAACTTCTTTGTTAATGGCAATATTATTTTCTTCATTAACATAAATAGTATCTTCTCCGGTGGATGTGACTGTTTGAAATTCATGAGAAAATTTTGAAAAAGATCCGCCTGACGCAAAAGTTAAATAAGTTAAATGACCTATTCCTGATCTTTCAAAAATCTTTGTATATGCTTTTTTTGCTTTCTCATAAAATTCCAAATGTTCCGCTTCGTTTTTTGAAAACGAATAGAGGTCTTTCATTATAAATTCTCGAGTGCGCATTATTCCGCTTTTTGCGCGCACTTCATTGCGAAATTTATTTTGAAATTGATAAACGGACTTCGGTAAATCCCGATAAGAACTTATGTAATTTTTCATTATATTGGTTAACGGTTCTTCGTGTGTGAAAGCTAAACCTAATTCCGTATTATTTTTTAATTTTGTCTTAAACCAAATATCTACTTTTTCATTATCCCAACGGTCAGTTTTTTTCCAAAGTTCGGGATTTTGGAGAGCAGTCATAATAATTTCCTGCCCGCCAATAGCATTCATTTCTTCACGTATAATATTTTCAATTTTATTTAAAACGAGCAACCCTAGTGGTAAGTAAGAATATACTCCGGCCATTTCTTTATAAATAAAACCTCCACGAATAAGAAGCTCTGCGTTTTTTGACACTTCGTCCGTTGGCACTTCTTTTTTAGTTTTAGTAAAAAGTTCAGATTGTCTCATAACTCCATACTAACCGAAAAAAGCCTTTTGGTCAAAGTTATAAAAACGCTTATTACCGATATGTCAGTTGCAAAAAACGACCCTTTCTGTTAGAATAACCCTTATGCAAAGCTTGAAAGTAAAGGTAGAAAATAGAAATATAGGCGCTTCTGTAAGCGTGGAAAAAATGTTTGAAGCCGGAGTTCATTACGGCTATGAAAAATCAAGAAGGCATCCTTCCACGTCTTCATACATATACGCCACTAAAAATAACGGAGACATAATAGACCTTGAAAAAACAAGTGTTCAGCTTGAGCATGCGATGGAATTTGTAAAAAATTTAGGCGCTCAAAATAAAGTTATTCTTTTTGTCGGTACAAAACCTGAAGCTAGAGATACAATAAAAAATGCGGCATTAAGTTTAAATATGCCTTACGTTGATGTTCGATGGATTGGAGGCACTTTAAGCAATTTTACAGAAATAAAAAAGAGGATTGCTGAACTTGAAAAATATAATAAAGAAAGTGTAGAAGGTGGACTTGAAAAATATACAAAAAAAGAAAGAGTGGTTATGGCAAAAAAAATGGAAAAGCTTTCGAAATATTATTCGGGTCTTATTGGTTTGAAAAAGGCTCCTGACGCATTGTTTATCATTGATTCAAAGGCAGAACATATAGCTGCCACTGAAGCTAAAAAGTCAGGCGTGTCTACTGTTGCATTAGTGAATTCAGATTCAAATATAAAAGGCATTGATTATCCTATAGTCGGAAATGATTCCGGAATACCATCTATCAAGCTTTTTACCACTTCTATTGTTGGTGCTTATAAGACAGGAACGATGTCTTTGCCTGCTACTAAAGAGAAGTAAATATTATTTAAAAAGTTAACCCCATACCAGAGCAAGGCTCGGTACGGGGCAAGTAAAGGAACTTATGTCTATAAAAATTACGACTGAACTTATAAAACAATTGAGGGAATCAACCGGCGTTTCCGTAATGCAATGTAAAAACGCTTTGCAAGAGGCTGAGGGAGATATGAAAAAAGCTCTTGCTATTCTAAAAAAGACAAGTTCCGATATCGCGCTTAAAAAAGCAGGCCGTGATGCCAAAGACGGCAGAGTTTTTATTAAGGTGGGAGATAAAAAATCTATATTGGTTGCTCTTCATTGTGAGACTGATTTCGTATCCAGAAACGAAGATTTTGTAACTTTACTTTCTAATTTAGCTGATAAAGCGTTAAAAGAAGGTGTAGAAAAAATGAAGGAGGAAGCAAAAGATATGATTGACCCTCTAATTCAGAAAACCGGAGAAAAAATAGAATTGGGTGATGTTTATGAAATAAAAGGAAATATTTTAGGAAATTATGTGCATAATAATAAAATTGCCGTGATTGTTTCCCTAGAAGGTGGAAATGAAGAGCTTGCTAAAGATATTGCTATGCATATTACAGCAATGAAGCCAGAATATATTTTCCAAAGCGAAATAACAGAAGATGTAAGAAAAACAATCAACGAAATTTTTCAAAAAGAAGTTGCAGAGGTTGATAAGCCCGAAAACATAAAGAAGAAGATGTTGGAAGGTAAAATAGAAACATATTTTAAAGAAAAAACTTTACTTGACCAAGTATTCATAAAAAACCCTAATGAAACAATCAGTCAGCTCTTAGAAAAAAACAAGGCAAAAATAAAAGAAGTGAAACGTTATTCAATATAAAAATATTATGTATATATCTTTAACTTTGTTTTTTTTATCGCTTATCTTTATCATTATAATGATAAAGAATAAACTTGTACTGGTTAGAAATGGTCAGGTTGTGAAAGCGCAACATCCACATCCTTTTGTTCCTGAAATACAAAAAATAAAACATTTAACATTTAAAAACGGCAAAAAATTCGGATATGTGGCGCTTTTTATAATACTTAGATTTTTTATTAAATCTTCAAACTTTATAAAAACTAAAAGTAAAATGTTTGTGGAAGAGTTAAAAAATAAATTAAAAAATAAAGATAGTTTCGTAAATGGAACAATAGAGAAAAAAGAAGTTTCAAAATATTTAAAAATAATTTCAGAATACAGACACAAAATCAGACAGATGAAACATAGAATAAAAGAAGAAGAAGGAATAGAATAATTAATGAGCCGGCACGAGGGATCGAACCCCGGACATCTTCTTTACAAAAGAAGTGCTCTACCAACTGAGCTATGCCGGCTTACTGTTTTTAGAATAGCATATATTATGCTAATATGAAAATATTATTTTAAAAAAGCTAAATTAGTTTTACACTTTGTAGACCACCATATACCCTTTGGTTGTGGTATACTTAGGGAATGAAGAATTTAAGATTTTGTGCTGGATGTGGAACTAAACTTTTGATTAGACATAAAATAAAATTTTGCTCAAATAAATGTCAGTGTGATCTAGAATATAAAACAAATATTGATTTATGGAAGAAAGGAAGGTTAAGTGGTGGGGTTGGAATAACTGCAAGAAATTTAGCCGCTTGGCTTAGAAAGTACCTGATTGAAAAATACGACAATAAATGCTCCGTCTGCGGATGGAATAAAAAACATCCTTTAACAAATGTGGTACCACTTGAAGTGGATCACTTAGATGGTGATTCCGAAAACAATCTAGAGAAAAATTTGAGACTATTGTGTCCAAATTGTCATGCACTTACGCCTTTTTATAAAAATCTTAATAAAGATAAGGGAAGAAAATGGAGAATGAAAAAATATATTAAAAATTTTTAATCTGAGAGGCGGCTCATTAATTAAAATCTATTGAGAAATTATACATTCCCATTGCGCATAAGCCCTGCAATCTAGCGCCAGGTTTTTGTGGAGGCACGTCAATCACGGTTTCACCGGATAGTGGAAGGTTTTTACGATAGTTTAAACTTGGAATAACCAATGCCGATGAACAGTCAAAAGTGCCTTTAGTATTCACCTTTATGACTGTCGGCAAATTCGCTTGGGCTTTGGTTACCCCCGGAAAATATCCGCCCTTAGCATTGATTTCAATAATTTGTTTACCGTCAACAATGTTCACATTATTAATGCTGTCATTCTGTCTATTGCTGTTCCCGGTAAGAAACACAGCTCCCGTTATTAAAATTATCGCTGCAAGAACAGATAAAATAGTTGCTTTCATATTAAAAATTAAAAATCGGTGGAATAACGCCGGCGCCGACTAAAGCGTTAATTAAATTAAAAATTCCGAAAAATATTATGACCAGCCCAGCTGTTTTGAAAAATATTTCGGATTGCGTTTTTTTATGAATACTGAGTGAGCTAAAACTCAGAAGTAAAAGGACAGGAAGCGTGCCAAGAGCAAACGTAAACATAATTAATGCCCCTGTTATAAAATTTCCGGTACTCAAGGTATAGATTTGCATAGATTGGGTGAATCCGCAAGGTAAAAAAAATGTTGCAACACCGACCAGAAGAGGAGTAAGTGTGTGGTTAATATTTTTCAAACTGTGCGCGTGTTTTCCGATAAAATTGGGTATGGTCGGTTGAAGTTTTTTAATCCAGGGAAAAATATCAAGAAGATTTATACCAAGAATAAGAAGAACAATCGCAACAATCAGACTGAGAACAAACGTGCCCGTAGCGCCAAGTTGGAATGCTGAACCAAGAACACCAATTGCCCCGCCAAGAATAAAAAATGATGCAAGTCTGCCGACATGGAATAAAACTTGCGGTCGTATTTTATCATCTTCTTTTGCGAAATTTGCCGACATGGAAAGCACAAGGCCACCAACTATCGCCATACATGTTGAAACGGAAGCAATGAGACCGATTATAAATGCCGTACCATAACTGACTTTTGACGCATTTATTAAATTCACTATACCAAGTTTTTGTAAAATGATAAAAAAAGCAATAAATGCCAAAGCAATGGGAATAGCAATGCGAAAATCAGACCATCCGGCCGAGTGATTTTGTTTTTCAAGCGAAAGCGTATAACCATGCGGTTTTAACACTTCACTTAATTCCTGCGCGACATTCCCCGGTTCTTTATCATTGAAATCCCCTGCTACTTCAACACTGAGATTTTTAAGCGACGCTTTTACATAAGACACTCCCGACACTTCTTTGAGTTCGCTTTCGGTTAATATCACACAAGAATTGCAATGCATACCGTTCACATGAAATGTGTATTTTTTCAACATTGAACATACATTTTATCATGAAGAATTATGCTCTGCAATCTGTATTTGCTACCTTTGGAAACCAAAGATTATTCGCTTCCAGCGCGGTCTTATACATATCCGTTTCGTTCGCCCCTTGGGAGGCTTTAAGTTCTAATAACCCGAGCATTGCCATTCCGTGATTGCAGTCTGGAAAATAAGTAGAGTTCTTACAGCACGGCCTAAAGACATTTTTTGCGACTTTTTCTACTAGAGTCTGTTGTTCCAAAGTTAATATTACAAATTTATGCATACTATAATGGTCCATGGCGTTTCCTTTCGCAAGTATCCACCCTCCAGTAGATGCAAAATTTTCCGCCCCGCCGTATTTTGAATCCACCATCGGGCCATTTTCAAGAATCGAATTTTTATTGGCTAACCCAAATGCCCAAAGCATATTAAGCATCATTCCTGAATTTTCCGAGGTAATCGCGATTTCCCTGTTACGGTTACCGTATATTATTTCTTTATCTTTTTCAGAAAAACTATTTCTTTCTTTGTAAAGATTTTCTATTTTTTCCTTATCAATTACTCCAGCATTTACCATTTTCAACCCTAAATCTCCCCAAAAAATTGCAAGCGCTTTTGGGACCGAATTGGGTGCAAAACCTAAAAGCACAATCAGAGTAAGACTTATAGAAAAAACAATAATTTTTTTTATTTTATTTATTTCTGTTGTTTTTTGATTCATAAATTTAAATGAAGAAAATTAAGATACCGATAATAATCATCGCCAGACCAGCCCAAAATCGTACCCCCTTCATGTTCGTTCTTTTCCATTCTTGTACTTTGTCTACAATTACTTTATCTGCGGTCACCCAAAGCACAGCCACTAAAGGTATGATGAGAATTAAATTGTAGAGTACTAGATAACTAAATCCACTGAAATACGTAACTTGGTCACGTAAGAGACCTATTACCATCAGATACGGCCCACCTATACATGGGAATTGGCAAATACCAACCAAGAGACCCAATCCGAAAACAGCCGGAAAGGATGCTTTTTCCATTAGTTGTCCCATTACTCCTTTAGTGAATGAAGGAATTTTAAGTTTTACAGGGAAATTAGGAAAGAGCTCATTAAGTAGATTGATTACGCCAAAAACAATAAGAAGAGTAGCTCCGAGTTTACCCATGAAATGAGGCGTGTTAAAAAGATGTAAAACTTTAAGAATGCCGAGACCGATTAGGAGATACGCCATGAAGATTCCGGCAATATATGTTCCCCCTATCTGAAGAATTTTCTTTCTTGTCATCTGTATACCGAACAAAAATGCAATTGTAATGAGAAGAATTGAAAATGAGCATGGATGAACACTATCAAGAAGCGCAGAAATTAAAACGAGGGGCAAAAGCCACGCGCCTTTATTGCTTAACTCCCAAATTAATGAAGCGGTTCCCCCATTATATTTCAAAAGAACTATCCCAATAATAGCGACAACCACAATAATTAGAATTGTTGTAATTTTTTTCATATTATTATGGAGTTACTAATGCTTTTACCTCAAACTGGAGAGTGTTGTCTGAAGTGTCGGTTAGAGTAATAAATCTGTCTATCATGCCAACACCTGCCGGTCCGTGAGCATTGGGGTCAAAGACTACCCGAACAATGCGATTTTCTCCGGGTTTAATAGCTTCGTCGGATAAAGGAGCCGCACCATGTCCTGACATACCAAAAGGTCCTTTCATAGTACCGTCTGGTTTTACTATATATGCGCTTGTGCACATACAGGAAGTCAGCACTTTGCTTAGAATAATGTCTCCATCATTGAAATTGGTTACTGTAAATTCTTTTACAACATTGCCATTTTTCATTGAAATTGCGCCGAAATCGTAAAATTTTTCTGTTGCAATAAGTGAACCTTTTGAAACATTCAAAGTTGAAACACCTTGAACAGAACCAGCCGTGCCACCTTTCGTAGAATAACCCCAAATATAGAACCCTGCGATAAGAAGAATTACAACAAGAGTATAAATAATATTTTTTGTTTTCATAAAATTTAAATTAGATAAGTAAAAAAATCTTTGACTAAAAGATTTTTTGAACACTTTAAAAAACTCTAAAAGAGTAATTTAAGGTGGAAATTATGAAAGAGACGGACTATTCTCAAAAAGAGAAAGCCATCTGGTTATTTTATCCGAGAAAGTATGTAATTTTTTATTATCTAGATAATATCTGTATTTAAAAAAATATTGTTCCTGATTTAAGAAGTTTTGTTTATTAAAGAAATATAAAATTATTCCCAATATTAGGAACGAAAAGATAAATAGCGACGGAAAGATTATATTTGAAAATTGGCGCCAGTCATTTATGTGGTCAAAGTTATTGTCGCATACAGAAAATCCATTCTCTGCATAAGGACAATTGGTCATCGGCGTTTCAGACATGTGACTTAATTGAAGCAGACCAAAAATTCCCACGCTTATGAAAGCAAATAGAATAAAGAAACTGAAAAATAATTTTGTATTATGTAATTTCATATTTATTAATAAATTTTTATTTATTAATTTGTTTGTAAAGCCAGATGCTGAGCAGAATTAGGTTTATTATTACCAAAAAGGCGACAACAACACCAAACCCTCCACCCATCATCCCACTGTACCCATATCCATATCCCATCATAATAATGATTATACCTTATTATTTATAATAAAACGACAAAATATTATTGGTCCTTGTTGTTAATACCAAAAGCAGTATGCAGCCAGCACCAGCCCAAGAAACTTTCAACCAATGCAATCCATCCTATAATCGCAATTACTATGTTCACCCAATTCGCATCAAAATTTGGAGCTATTGGTCCAAGCCACCAAAAAGCTAAAGCAAATCTTAATATTCTGTCCAATTTCCCTAAGTTTGAATTTGTCATGAAATTTTTAAATTATTCTTATAATTTCGACAGTTATCTTGCGTTATTAATAATGGTTTGAATGATTTGGTCAATTTCCTTCGGCCTTTCGCCTAAATCGGCTTGCGGAAAAAACTGTGGCAGGATAATCGGGCGCATGCCGGAAATAAAAGTTTGTCCATCTATGACATACACATTTATCTTACAAGGTAGACAAAGTCCGAGTTTAACGTCTTTGTTCAGAAACTCATTGGCAAACTTGGCGCTACAAAATTCAATAATCTTAAACGGCTCTCTTTCAAATCCTTTCTCGCCCAAAGTTTTCTGCACATTATGGACATATAGAACCCGCATGCCAACTTTGGCAATTTCTTCTTGCACACTTTGAACAGCCTCATCAAAAGATTTTTCTGTTGTTATTGTGTAATCAAATTCCATATCTTTTTGTGTTAGTGACTTAATTTAACCTAATAATACCAACTTATGCTCTTAATCGCAAAGAATTCAAAACAACACTGATACTACTAAAGGCCATAGCGATGGCGGCAAAAATCGGATTAAGCAATATCTTGAAAAAAGGATACAAAATTCCGGCCGCGACAGGAATAAAAGCAATGTTGTAGAAAAATGCCCAGAAAAGATTCTGTTTTATTACTCTCATCGTTCGTCTGGAAATTTTTATCACTTCAAAAATAAGCATCAAGTCTCCTCTCATTAATGTAATATTGGCTGACTCCATGGCAATATCTGTTCCTTCTCCCATGGCGATACCGATGTTGGCCTGGGTAAGTGCCGGAGCGTCGTTTATTCCATCACCAATCATTGCCACAATTTTTCCTTGATTTTGAAGCTCACGCACTTTTTCTGATTTTTTATCGGGCAATACTTCGCTCATTACATTATCTATGCCTACCTGGGCCGCAATGGCTCTAGCGGTACGATTATTGTCTCCGGTAATCATCCAAACATCTATATTATTTTCTTTGAGAGCTTTTATTGCCTCAATTGATTCTTTCTTTAAAACATCAGCAACAGCAAGCGCGCCTTTAATTTTTTTATCAACTACTAAAATCATTACCGTTTTGCCTTCATTTTCAAGCTTAGCAATATTAGCTTCATAGGGAGAAAAATCTAAGCCGATATCCACAACTAAGGCTCTATTCCCTAAATATGACTCAATTTTTTGAGTTCCAATTTGCAAGAACCCTCGCAATCCTTTTCCGGAAATTGCTTTAAAATTTTCAAGTTTATATAAACCAATTTTTTCTTTCTTTGCTTCATCTATGATGGTTTTATCAAGCGGATGAGATGATTTCTGGTCTAAACTTGCGGCATATTGCAATATGGCCTGCGCTAAAGGATGTTCTGACCTTTGTTCCAATGAAGCAGCAAGGTTAAGAACATCTTCTTGTTGTTCGTTATTAAAAGCAATAATATCGGTCAACTGCGGTTTTCCTTGTGTGAGAGTGCCAGTTTTATCCAAGATTATCGTATCTATCTTGTTAGCGATTTCTAAAGAAGCAGCATCTTTAACTAAAATTCCCCTAGAGGCAGCGCTTCCAGAAGAAACCATGATAGCCATGGGAGTAGCGAGTCCCAGAGCGCACGGACAAGCAATTATCAAAACTGCTACAAAATTAACAAGCGCAAATGTAAAAGCGGGATTTGGTCCAAAGAAAAACCAAATGACAAAAGTTAAAACAGCAACAATAAATACTGCAGGAACAAAATAAGAAGAGATAAGGTCAGCCAATCGCTGAATCGGCGCTTTAGAACCCTGAGCTTCTTCCACCATTTTAATGATTTGCGAAAGCATTGTGTCTTTGCCGATTTTTGTCGCGCTAAAAGTAAAAGTCCCGAATTTATTTATAGTACTACCGATAACCAAACCATTAATCCTTTTATGAACAGGCATCGATTCCCCGGTAATCATTGATTCGTCAATTTCCGAATCCCCTTCAGTTATTTTCCCGTCAACCGGAATCCTTTCGCCTGGTCGAACAACTATTAAATCCCCGACTTTGACTTCAGAAATGGAAATTTCCGTTTCCTTTCCATCGCGTAAAATTTTTGCTGTTTTAGGCTGCAAACCAATAAGTTTTTTAATGGCTTCAGAAGCTCTTCCTTTCATTAAAACCTCGAAATATTTTCCTAAAAGTATAAGCACTATAATCACTGCCGATGTGTCAAAATAAAGCGCGGGTGTCATTCCACTTTTTGTAAAAAATGCAGGAAAAACCGTAACTGCCATACTATAAAAATATGCAGATAATGTTCCTACGGCCACTAGGGTGTTCATGTCGGCAGTACGATATTTTACAAGAAGTTTAAGTCCGCTATAAAATTGCCAGCCGACCCAAAATTGCACCGGGGTTGTTAATAAAAGAAGTACCCAATTATTATTCATAATTTTTGGAACAAAAGAAAACCACTCTAGAAAACTACCTAAAAATATAAAAACTGAAAGGATGCCACCGATAATCAGTTTAAGTTTCATTTCCTTTATTTGTTCTTCTCTTTCCATCTCCATATGATTATGTTGTGGAGAATTCATGTCCATATTAAGCATTTTTATTTCTTTTTCCTTTTTTTGAGAATCAACTTTAGCATTATTTGAAACAATGAGATGATATCCAGAATCTTCTACTGCTTTTGCAAGACCCGATTCAGAAACAATATTCTCGTCAAATTCAATTAAGCCAGACTCTGATGCATAATTGATTGAAGCTGAATACACACCAGCTGTCTTTGAAAGCACTTTTTCTATCGTGGCAACACAACTTGCGCAATGCATTCCTTGAATTTTATAGGTTTCTTTTTTCATTTTTACTTTCGCTTTAACTGGTAAACTTTTAAAATTTCCTTAGTGGCCTTATCAGTTTGACCCTTTTTTATCTGATTCACCAGGCAATGGCTCAAATGTCCTTCCATGAGTTTATTTTCTATCGTGGAGAGAGCCTGTTTTATGGCAGACGTTTGGGTAATGATATTTATGCAATAGATTCCATTTTCCAGCATATTTTGCAAACCCCTGACCTGTCCTTCAATTATTTTTAATCTACGAATAAGTTTTTGTTTATTATCTTGCATAACTTAAGTATATACCCCTAGGGGGTATTAGTCAAGCATTTAGGAGAAAAATTTTATTTTTTATCGTTTTAGAAGGGTTTGTATTTATAAGAGTTGTTTCTTGTAGTTTAAAAGACTCTTTTACCCTAGTTTCAAGCTCTTCCACACTATGAAAACCAGTCAATACATCTTCATCAACAACCAATGCGGGAAGTTTTGTATCTTCTATTTTATATATTTGAAGCATGGATTTTACCGCAGAGAGGTCAATACTATAGTCAAAAGAATAAACGCGAAGTTCCGGATATTTATCCCTAAGGGCCGATAGAGCAAATCCCTGTCTCTCACACTCACTGCAATTCTCTGCGGTTGTGTAAAAGTAGAGAATAAAAGCGGATTTAGTCTTACAACGTTCGGAAATCTTTTTTGTCAGAAGATAATCTTTAATTTGAAGAAGGGAATAATATTTTTTCAGATATGAAACTGTATCCGTCATGCCCAGATTTTGTTGTCCCCATTCCAGTTTATTTCCAAGTTCACCAAGTTCGCCGGAAAGCACAGAATCAGAAATATTTTTGCAAGAAAGTTCAGAAAGTAAAGAGAATTGGGTTTCAGAAGAAAGAATATCAATGGATATTTTATCTTGAATCAGTTTTAATTGGTCAATCTTTTTATCGCCAAAATAATTACTGACATAACTGGCGCTTAAAAAAAGCCCAACTGTGAATAAAAAAACGATTAAATATTTTTTCCAATCAATGGGGTTTCCGGTCATATATTTATCTCCAGGCTGGTTTTCTGGATAAGATAGTATTATAAACTGCTTTCAAAAGCCAAAAAGGTCCAATAACGCTAAAAATCAAAAAGAAGTAAAACGTGTTAAAAGAAAAACTCCATTTTCCTTCTGTCATTTTTTTTCCTAAAATTATTGAAAAAACTATTAAAAAATACAGTACGATAATAATAAAGAATGGGGATTGGGTATCTACAAAAAAAAGATCAGGAAAATTTGTCTTACTGACAAAACCTAGACCTACGGTTTCAAATTCTATAACTTTTGAAAACAAAAAGCTGCTTAAACCGTAGGCCATTTTCCCAAAAAGAAAGCTGACAGCAAAAATAGATATAATACTGGATGGTACGGTAAAAAGCGAGAAATTACCGTATTTTTTCCTAAAAATAATATTTCTATAATCAATAGTATTATTTATAAAACCGTAAATCCAGCGCAATCTTTGTTTAAAAAGTTTTGTAATTGTTCCAGGGGTATTGGTATAAATATAGGCATCATTGCATTGTTCTATTTTATAATGATTTTTTTGCATTCTGTAAGCAATTTCCATGTCTTCTGTGTTATGGGCATGACGATAAGGTCCTAAATCGTCAAAAACTTTTTTTCGAAAAATGGTTAGCGGACCCGGAGCCACGTGAATAGCGCCCATTAAACCTAGCATTTTCTTAATATAAACAGACATATCGTATTCAGCTCTTTGTGCTCCTTGAATTATATTTTTAGATTTTAAAGCAACGATAGAGGGAGCTACCGCCATGACATCCGAGTCTTTTTCAAAATAACTCATAATACGAATAAGAGATTCTGGGTCTGCGATTGAATCGGCATCAAGACAGCCCAAAAAATCAGTCTCAACATGCTCAAGTCCTAAATTAAGCGCGGTATACTTTCCGCCATTTTCTTTATGAAAAATTTTTACATTGGGATGTTTGGAGAATTTTAGAATAGCATTCCATGTGCCATCAGTAGACCCATCGTCAATTAGAAAGATTTTCAGTTTATCTTTTGGATAATTTAAATCTAACAAAGAACGCACTGTTTTATAAATCGTTTTTTCTTCATCCCAGCAAGGAACAATAACCGTTACTTTGGGATATTTAGCAAGTTTAATAGTTCCGTTTCTTGTAATTATTTTTTTTCTATTTTCAAGAAAAGTAATTAAAAAAAACACCTGCACATAAACAGATAGAAAAGTTAATACATAAAAAACTATATTCGAAATCGAAGCCATATATATGTTAGTAATATAACATTTTAACGCTAAAAAGCAACTTAAAAAGAGCGAAAACTTTCGTGTTCGCTCTTTTTAAAAACCACCTTAAATTACATACTTCCTTCCATTTTACTTCCCTCTCCGCCTGCGCAAGAAGGGCAAACGCACTTGCTACACTTGCAACCAAATATTTTCATTACAGCTGCAAGACCTACAAGCACATAAACTATACCTTCAACTACTGGAACAGAGCCGAGAACTATATTAACTACGTTCCAGTTGCTTACGCTACCTAAGAGCATACCCAAACCTACGAGACCCCAGTTTACACCACCGATGATTACTAAAACTTTAGTAATCCAATGCACAGTGCAACCCCCCACACTACAACAACCTTTACACATAATATTTTAACCCTATTTTATTTCGTAAGAACGAAATAAAAAGAGCAGTTAACTTATAATGGACCTTTAATAATATCAAGTAATTATACCATACCCTAAATAGAGCTTCAACAAGAAATTAAGATTAATCAAAGTATAACTGGGTACAATAGTTTGACGTCGTTCGGACATTATATAAGCAAGCTTATATATGCTCCTCACTAGTCAAAATAGTTTTTCAATCTTGCTATTTTTTCGTGTTGGCGAAGTTTTTCATGAACTTTTGCCTCTATTTGACGAATGCGTTCACGAGTAACACCAAATTCTTCTCCCACTCTCTCAAGGGTATGCTGGATACCATCAACTAATCCGTAACGCATTTCAAGTATTTTGCATTCTTTCGGATTAAGTTCATTTAAAACTTCGCGAATTTGGTCCGATAAAATTCTCCTAGAAGATTCCTGGTCCGGACGCAAAATTTTGTCGTCCGGAATAAAATTTTCGAGAGTTGATTTATCATCATCATCCCCGACAGGTTGTTCAAGGGAAATAGTTTCCTGACTGATATTTTCAATCACGTGAATTTTTTCAACGGGAATACCCATCTCAGTGGCAATTTCTTCCGCTAATGGTTCTCGGCCCAAATCCTGACTAAGTTTTCGATATGTCTGTTTGTATTTCGAAATAGTCTCCACCATATGCACCGGTATACGGATAGTTCTACTCTGGTCAGCCAAGGCGCGGGTAATAGATTGACGAATCCACCAAGTGGCATAAGTAGAAAACTTATATCCTTTTGTCCAATCAAATTTTTCAACTGCCTTAAATAATCCCAGATTTCCTTCTTGAATTAAGTCCAGAAGACTTAAATTAGCGCTTCTACCCACATATTTTTTGGCAATAGAAACTACCAAACGCAAATTTGCTCTGGCTAATAAATTTTTTGCCTCCAAATCACCCAGTTCTATACGCTTGGCAAGGTCTTTTTCATCAACTGCATGAATAAGCGCATATTGCCCTATTTCTTTTAAATACATTTGAATAGAATCATGTATGGTGGATTTATTTAAATCTTTGTCGGTAACATCGTTATCCAAATTAAGAAGATTTCCGCCTTCCAATACGTCTATCCCGGCAACTGCAAATTTTTCATAAAGTTCATCCAGGAAAAAAATGTTATTTTCAATATCAGGAAAAGTTTTTAATATTTCATCATAGGTAATAAATCCTCTTTTTCTTCCTTTTTCTATAAGTTCGGTTGAAAGACGGGCAAATACGTCTGCTTTTCTTTGGGTAAAAGCAGGTTTTTTCATAGCCTTATTTTTAAAGGTTTTTTTGACTTTCTTAACTACTTTTCTTTTTTTAGCTAATTTTTTTACAATTTTCTTTTTAGCTTTTTTAAGTTTTGATTTTATATTTTTCTTTTTTGCTTTTTTCATCCCAGTACTAAAATTTTAACTAATAATGTTTTACCTTTATGTCCCGTAATCAAAAATTTAGTACGGGACAGGTATATTTTTTAACGACCACGATTATTTTTAATTTCTTCTTTTCTTTTAGTTATTTCATCTATCTTTTTTAAAATTTCTATTTCTTCTTTTTTACCTTTTAAATTATGAAATTCCATCATTTTTTCATTCAGTTCTTCATTTAAATATTCTTCCTCAATATTCAACAGCATTTCATTTACATCTTTCTGCAAACTTTCACTGTCCGAGTAAAATTCTTCCGCTTCATAAATCAAATCTTCCTTAATGTCTTTATAAATTTCTTTTACTTTTTCTAATTTTTTAAAAATTAATTCTGGGTCTATTTTTCTATCTTGCATGCTTTCTTGCCAAAAGGCTATGCCTAAAAGTCTGCGTTCAATCGGGTCTTTTCTCATTTTTTTCTCCACATTTTCTTTAGCAATTTTTGTTTCTTCTGTTTCTGACTTTAATTCGGATTCAACTTTCTTCAAATCTTCTATTAGGGCGCTTTCAGGTATGCCGGATTTGTCGCTAATTAACGTAATAAAATGGGATTTTTCTATTGAACTCTCAAGAGCATCAACGTATGGCAATATTTTATCTTTTATTTCTCTCCCGATTTTTCGCGTATTTTCTTTGTTATTATCTAAAATTTTATTTAAAAGAAACTCTATTATGTGTTTTGAATCACGAATAGCCGTACGCCATGCATCTACGCCATTTTTTGCCTCGCCCATTTGGCTATGGCCACGGGAAATTAAATCCGCCGGGTCAACACCTTCCGGCATAGAAACAACTTTTACATCCATACCCAGAGAAAGAGCTATTTTACCTGCGCGTGAAGATGCGTTAAACCCTGCGCGGTCTGCGTCAAAAGCAATGACAATATTTAAAGAAAGACGACGTAATAACCCCAAGTTTGAAATAACATTTTCTTTTGAAACAGTAGAATCTGAGAGAGCCGTACCGGAAGAAGCAATTGTGTTTTTATATCCTGCTTGATGCGATAATATTAAATCCATCTGACCTTCAACTAAAATAGAAAAGTTATTTTTACGAACTGACTCTTTGGCTTTATCTAATCCAAAAAGAACGGCTGATTTGCTAAAAATGGGGGTATCAGGACTATTCAAATATTTTGCTGACTTTTCATCGTCAATAAAAATTCTACCGGAAAAAGCAATAACACGCCCGCTTGAATCGGAAATCGGAAATATAATCCTGCCACGAAACCTGTCATACATGCCTTTCTCTGTCTTTTTAGCCAATCCTGCTTTTTCTATTTCTATATCCGTAAAATTTTTACTTTTAAGATATGCATAAAGCAAGCGCCAATCATCTTTTATAAATCCAACTCTGAAATCTTTTATTGTTTTATCTTCCAATCCCCTTTTTCTCAAATAATCAAGAACTTCTTTGTTTTCCGTCAGATTTTTTTCAAAAAATTTAGTGGATTCTTCCATTACTCTGTATAATTTTTCTTTTTCTCCTTCTTTTTCTTTACTATATCCTGAAAGTGAGATTCCGGCTTTTTCAGCTAAAACTTTTAATGCGCCTTTAAAATCAAGTCCCTCAAACTCTTCTATAAAGGTAAATATGTCTCCCTTGGCGGCACAACCAAAACAATAATAACTGCCACGGTCCGGCGACACAAAAAATGATGCTGTTTTTTCGTTATGAAACGGGCATTTGGCCTTAAAATTTGTGCCTGCTCGGTCTAGCTTTATGTATGAAGAGACTACTTCTTCGATTGAAAGCCTCTCCTTTATTTGTTGAACTGGAGAGTTCATAAAATTTTATTCCTCTTCTGGTAAACGCACCCTACTTTTAAATCCGGTTCCGGCCGGAATTAATCGTCCTATAATGACATTTTCCTTTAATCCTCTTAAAGAGTCAATCCCGCCTTTTACCGCATTTTCTATAAGAACACGATTGGTATTTTGGAACGATGCGGCAGAAAGCCAACTCTTGGTGCGAAGAGATACTTCGGTAATGCCAAGCACTATTATTTCAGCTTTTGCTTCTTTTTGCCCTATTTTTGCAATTCTGTCGTTTTCTTCAATAAACGCCGTATTCTCAACAATATCGCCGATAGAAAAGTTAGTTTCACCCACATCTTTTATTTTTCTTCGTGAAAACATCTGGCGAATAATAATTTCAGTGTGTTTTCTTGAAATTGAAGCACTTTGAAGTTCATAAACTTTGTTTATTTCTCGAATTATGTATTCTTCAACTAATTCTTTGGTTCCAAACTCAAATATTTCAGCAATATCTGCAGACCCATCAGTTAGAAGCTCGCCTTTCTTTATTCTCTGGCCAACTTTTACTATTGGTGTTCTACGAAACGGCACAGCATATTCTATTTCATTTGATTTATTATTTTTAATCTCAACGTCAGAAAGTATTTTTATTATTTTTTCTTTTCCATCTTTATTTTTTATTTCAGAAATTTCTCCGTCAGTTTTGGAAACTATTGCCGGGTTTTTAGGAATTCTTCTTTCAAAAATTTCTTCAATACGAGGCAATCCCGTAGTTATGTCCGTACCGGCAACACCTCCGGCATGAAATGTACGCAATGTGAGCTGAGTTCCCGGTTCTCCTATGGCTTGAGCCGCAATAATACCAACGGCTTCTCCCAAATCAACAAGGTGATTTCTTCCCAGGTCTAACCCATAACACATTTGACAAAGACCGTGAGTAGTACGACAAGTTAAGGGAGAGCGAACAAACACCTGTTCAAAACCCATTCCTTCAATGTTGTATGCTTCCTCTTTGGTAACTAAAAATCCTTTTTTATAAATTACTTTTCCGTCTTTGTCTTTAAGGTCGCCCGCCAATACACGTCCACGGACATTTTTTGAAAGCGGGATTTCAATTCCAGAAATATTTTCTCTGGTTACTATTTTTCCTTCTTTTGTGCCACAATCTTCTTCGGTTATGACAACATCTTGCGCAACATCAACTAATCTACGAGTTAAATATCCGGCTTTAGCGGTATTTAGAGCGGTGTCTGAGGCACCTTTACGAGCGCCGTGAGTAGTAACGAAATATTCAATCGGAGAAAGTCCTTCATGATAACTAGGAATAATTGGAAACTCCAATGTTTTGCCTTGGTTATTTTGAATGAGTCCTTTCATTCCAATCATCTGAATCAAAGAAGTCATGGTACCTCTGGCTCCTGAGGTAAATAAATCATAAGTAGAACCATTTTTATCAAGCGTTTTAGGCAAAACTTTTTCCAATTCTTTTTTGGCATACGTCCAAATTTCAATAATTTTTTGATATCTTTCTTCTTCAGAAAGAAGACCGTCATTCCATTCTGATATTATTTTTTCTTCTAATTTTCTGCCTTCTGCAATAATTTTTGCTTTTTCAACAGGAACTTTAACGTTGTCCAATCCCCAAGTTGTACCGGAGAATGTTGAGTATTTGAAACCAAAACTTTTTATTTTATCAAGAATAGCAGGAGTTTTGTCTATGCCATAATGCATAATGAGTTCATCAACAAGAGAGGAAATTCTTTTTTGAGTCATTTCATCGCTGACATAGGAAAAATCACTTGGTAAAATACTGTTAAAAAGAAGTTTGCCAACAGAAGTATCAAAAAACTCTCCATTAAATTTACTATATTTATGACTGTCTGTTGCTAAAACTTTTATTTTTGCCCTAAAAGATACAATTCCATATTCATAAGCAGTGATAGCAGTGTTGGGACTTGAAAAATATTTACTTTCTCCTTTTTCACCTTCAACAGATTTTGTCATCCAATAAGACCCGAGCACTATGTCTTTACTAGGATGCACTATTGGGTCGCCATTTTGAGGTTTAAGCAAATTTTTATTTGCAGCCATTAATTCTCTGGCCTCGGATTGAGCTTCTTCCAAAAGAGGAACGTAAACCGCCATTTGGTCTCCGTCGAAATCGGCGTTAAAAGCCTGACAGACAAGCGGATGCACTTGAACAGCGTTTCCTTCAATAAGAATCGGATTAAAAGCCTGAATACCTAAGCGATGAAGTGTTGGCGCACGGTTTAAAAGAACATATTTCCCTTGAATAACTTCTTCCAGCATTGCCCAAACTTCCGGCGTGCGTTCTTCTATCAGCTTATTTGCCCCACGAATGTTAAATGCCAATTCGGCCTGTAAGATTTTAGAAATGACAAAAGGCCTGAAGAGCTCAAGGGCCATATGTTTCGGTAATCCACATTGATTAAGTTTAAGTTCTGGACCAACAACAATAACCGAACGACCTGAGTAATCCACACGTTTACCAAGTAAATTTTGGCGGAATAAACCTTGTTTAGATTTTAAGTTGTCGGACAGAGATTTTAAAGGACGCTTTTGAGACTGGCTCATCGCTGCGCTGTCATTTTGTTTTGCAATTGAATTGTCTATAAGAGCATCCACTGCCTCTTGAATAATTCTTTTTTCGTTTCGCAAAATAACATCCGGCGCATTTATTTCTTTTAATTTTTTTAGACGATTATTTCTATTTATCACTCGGCGATAGAGGTCATTTAAGTCAGATGTTGCATGACGTCCTCCGTCCAACGCAACCATAGGACGCAAAACCGGAGGAATAACCGGAATAACGGTTAAAAACATCCATTCTGGTCGGATTCCCGCATAAGTCATAGCACGAATAAGAGAAAGTCTTTTTTGTAGCTTTTCTTTTTCAATCATGCTTGCTTTTTCAATCATTTTCTCGGTGAGAATTTTTAATTTATTTAGGTCAAGATTTTTAAAAATAGAATAAATAGCTTCAGCGCCTATGTTTGCTTCAAAACAAGTACCATATTTTAAAGAATAATGATGAAAAGAAATTTCATTCAAAACTTTTCCTTCATAGATTTCTAAAATTTCTTTTTTAGTGCTAGAAAATAAATCTTTTAATTTTTCACGGATATTGTCGTCAGCTGAATTTTTTAATTTAGCTTTATATTCTTTTTCTAGGTTTTGAACAATTATTTCTTTTTCATTTTCATGAACTTTGGTAATTATATATCCGGCAAAATATATTACTTTCTCAAGGTCGGATACTGAAATATTTAGAAGTATACTCATTCGAGAAGGCACTCCTCGCAAAAACCAAATGTGGGCGACGGGTGTCGAAAGTTCAATATGCCCCATTCTTTCTCGTCTTACAATAGAACGTGTTACTTCCACTCCGCATTTTTCACAAATAATATCTTTGTAGCGAATTCTGCGATATTTCCCACAATAACATTCGTAATCTTTTTCCGGTCCGAAAATTTTCTCGTCAAAAAGACCACCGCGTTCAGACCTGCCTGTGCGGTAATTTATAGTCTCAGGCTTGGTGACTTCTCCATAAGACCAGTCTTTTATTTGCTCGGGTGATGCAAGTTTGAGCGAAATATAATCAAAATCAGTTTTATTTAAGGTTTTCATAATTCAATTTTATTCATTATGACCCTGATTTTTTATAGAAGGGTCATATTTTTTCAAATTAACATCAAGCGCAAGCCCTCGCAAATAATTTAGCAAAACATTGAATGATGCGGGAGAATTTGGCGGTTTAATGGTTTCACTTTTGATAATAGAATCAAATGTCTGAGAACGACCCAATATGTCATCAGATTTAATAGTAAGCATTTCTCGCAATGTATAGGCTGCGCCATATCCTTCTAGCGCCCAGACTTCCATTTCTCCAAATCTTTGTCCTCCGCCTTGAGCTTTTCCACCTAATGGCTGTTGAGTAATAAGCGAATAAGGTCCGATAGAACGCATATGAATTTTATCTTCTACCATGTGGTGAAGTTTCAACATATACATGTACCCGACAGCAACATCCTGGTCAAAAGATTCTCCTGTTCGTCCATCAAAAAGTTTTAATTTGCCATTTTCCGGAAATCCGGCTTTTTTCAATTCCCCTCTTATTTCTTCATGACTTGCTCCCAAGAATGGAGGAACGATGGCCTGATATCCTAACGTATTAGCCGCCATGCCAAGATGCATTTCTAAAATTTGTCCCAAATTCATACGAGAAGGAACACCTAACGGCGAAAGTATTATATCGACCGGCGTACCATCCGCTGCATAAGGCATATCTTCTTCCGGGAGAATTCTTGAAATGACCCCCTTGTTTCCGTGTCGTCCAGAAAGTTTGTCTCCGACTGAAATATTTCTAATTTGAGCAATTTCAATCACAATTTTTTTAATAATTCCTGCTTCAAGTGTATGACCCAAATCACGGGAGAAAATTTTGATACCGATAATACGACCGCGTTTTCCGTGTTCCATACGAAGAGACGTATCTTTAACATCACGCGCTTTTTCGGCAAAAATAGAACGCAATAAGCGCTCTTCTGGGGTAAGTTCAGTCTCGCCTTTTGGAGTAATTTTACCAATTAAAATATCATTTTCCCTGACTTCAGCCCCGATACGCACAATACCATCTTCGTCTAAATCTTTAAGTTTTAATTCTCCGACATTTGGTATGTCACGAGTGGTAATTTCAGGTCCAAGCTTGGTATCGCGAACTGTGCAAACGAATTCCTCAACATAGACACTGGTAAATTTGCTCTTCTTTACAAGTCGCTCAGAAATGATTATGGCATCTTCATAATTTAGTCCAGACCAAGACAAAAAAGCTATAAAAACATTCTGTCCGATTGAAATTTGTCCATCTACTGTGCTTGTTGTATCAGCTAATATGTCGCCTTTTTTAACTTTCTGTCCGACATCCACCGCAGGACGCTGATGAAATGCAGAAAAATTATTATTTCTCAAAAAATTAACAAGGGTGTAAGTTTTTTCGGATTTTCCCTCGGCTGTAGCCTTATGGGCGAGGCCTTTTACTACTATTTTCTTTGCATCTAAATAAGAAACAACTCCATCTTCTAGAGCAATAACTGTTCTTCCGGTATCGCGAGAAGCCAAAGCTTCAACACCTGTTGCAACCAAAGGCGCTTCGGGAAGTACGCAAGGAACAGCCTGTTTCTGCATGTTGCTTCCCATTAAAGCACGGTTAGCATCATTGTGTTCCAAAAATGGAATCATGGAAGTTGCTATGGAAAAACCTTGATTGACCGCAACGTCAATAAAGTCAACTTGGTCGCGATAAATCATACCTGGATTTGTTTTTATTCTGGCCGCTACTTTTTCTTCTGTTATTTTTCCATTTTCATCATAAAGAATTCCTGCATGCGCAATATTATATTTTTCTTCTTCCAGCGCATTCAGATACTGAACTTCCCCGGTAATTTTTCCATCTTTTACCTTTATATATGGAGTTTCAATAATTCCAAAATCGTTTATTTTTGCGTAAGTGGAAAGATGTAAAATAAGTCCGATGTTGGGTCCTTCTGGAGTATGAATCGGACAAACTCTTCCGTAGTGAGAAGGATGCACGTCTCGAACTTCTAATCCTGCACGTTCACGAGTGAGACCTCCGGGACCCAGAGCGGAAAGAGTGCGCAAATGTTCCATTTCGCAAAGCACGTTTTCCTGCGCCATAAATTGTGAAAGCTGGTTAGTGGTAAAAAATTCCTTAATACGAGCCTGCAAAGGACGCTGATTAATAATATGAATTGGCAACGCAGTATCAACATCAATGATGGACATTCTATCTTGAATGTTTCTCTTAATCTGCATCATGCCGGTACGCACTTTCTGTTGAAGCATTTCTCCAACAAATCTGACTCGTCTCTGACCCAAATGGTCTATATCATCAGATTTTGCACCGGGAGTATTATTTAAAACAATAATATTTGTAATTACAGTTAATAAATCTTCCTTAGAAATGGTTCGGCGAGCAAGCTCTTCCTCTTCTAATGGTTTTTCAAAACGCTTATTAAACCTGTATCGTCCAACTGGAGAAAGGTCATATCTTTCAGGGGTAAATAAAGAGTTAATAAACTCTTTGGCGTTGTCCGCTGTCGCCATATCCCCGTCCCTTAAACGTTTATATATTTCAATATATGCATCATTCAATGTTTTAGCGACATCTTTTGCCAAGCAAGCTTCAATTACTTCTTTGCAATTTGGAATCTTTTCAAACGCTTTTAGCATCATCTCATTAGTGCTATAACCCATGACACGTAGTAACGCTGTTGCGGGAAATTTTCTTTTTTTGTCTATTCTTACATATATTGCTCCATCGGATTCCGATTCTATTTCAATCCAAACTCCGCGAGCCGGAATAATTTTTGCGCCAAAATATCTTTTGCCTTTATTTTCGGATTCCGTAAAGAAAACTCCGAAACTTCTGGCGAGCTGCGGCACTATAATGCGTTCTACGCCATTTATAATGAAAGTTCCGTGCGGAGTCATCAAGGGAAGCTCGGACATAAAAATCTCCTGTTCTTTAACGGTACCCAGAATTTTATTCGTTAATTTTACACGAGTCTTAAGAAGACCCTGATAAGAAAGTTTATTTATCTTAGCGTCATTCTCTTCACAATTAGGTTCACTAAGAGAGAAAGAAGAAAATTCAAGTTCAAATTTTTTTCCGGAGTAGTCTATGATTGGAGAAAATTCTTTAAAAACTTCTTTTATTCCTTCTTCCACCAGCCACTTGAAAGACTTAGTCTGAGCTTCTATCAAATTTGGAAATTTTATTAACGGATTTTTATGTCTTAAAAAATACTTTTTTGGACGTTTTTCTGTTTGCATATTTATTAAACCAAAATAAAGCAATAAAAGGCAAAAGAAAAACAAAGGAAAACGTGCTTTTCTTTAGCTTCTTAAGAAGAATTATTTAGATATTATGATTAAGTTAAAAACTCTATTAATACAAACTAGAGATATATCCAAAACTCAATCAATCTCTTATCTGTGAGTATACTCTTAATGTATTTTTTGTCAAATACGTTTGGGGATTATAAATAATTATAAAAAAGAACCCCCACATGAACAATGCGGGGGTTAAGGGAAAGGAAAAATATATACTTTACTTGCTGAAGCGGAGGGCGGGGTCATTCAAGTTCCAGCGATCATCCAACCAACGCCAATGCACCACAAGTTCACCACCTTCCTCACGGAGAAACGGAACAAGAAGATAGTTGTCATGGTGAAGTTGCACGACTGATTTCCACAAGAACACTTTTTTGCCCTTGAAGAGCTCTCTGAATATCTCTACGCCCTTCTGTTGGATGACCAAGCCATCCTGTAAGCTAAGACATGAACCGAGAGTGTTGGTGTCCTTCAGATACTTATAGATAACACCACCACGCACATAGCCACGATTCTGGTCATCATGAAGCCACTGCCGAACCCCAGCCTGCAAATCATACTCAGCAGGTCCTAGGAGCTCCAGTTCGGGATGTACCAACTCCTTTATCCAATCAGGATATGTCGGCTTGACCAGACGGTCAATCTGAACAATGAAATCAGGAAAAAACTCAGAGACAGAAGTAGAGTCTTTCAAAAACATCAAGGCGCCAGTATCACCACCAATTTTCCCCACGATGGTGTTCAGTCGAGAATCGTTGTATTCCATTAGTTTTTTCCTTTCTTTAGCTAATGGTCCTTTCTATTAGAAGTTTAACTCAAGGAACTTTTTACTCTTATACTTTAAGCCCGATAAATGTTTCTGTCAAACAAGAATATTATTTTCTCTTCCTCCACTCTTCTATCTTTTTATGATTTCCAGAGAGTAAAACTTCTGGAACTTTGTAGTTTTTGCTCTTGTATTTTAATATTTCCGGACGAGTGTAAACTTCGCTGGTAGATACACGTTCTTCTTCTAAAGAATCATGATTGCCAAGCACTCCTTTAATTTGCCTAGAAACACAATCCACTAATACCATTGCCGGTATTTCTCCGCCAGTTAAGACATAGTCCCCTATTGATAATTTTTTAGTTTTTAAAATTTTATCTACTCGCGCGTCTATACCTTCATATCTTCCACAAATTAAAATAATATCCGTATATTTTTTTGAGATATTTTTTGCGAAAGTAGTGGTAAACTTTTCGGCGCTAGGAATAAAGTTTACAATTAAGATTTTTTTATTCTTGCTTTTTATTGAATTTACAGCTTTCTCAATTGCCTTTAATAAAGGCTCGGCTCGTATAACCATTCCTGGTCCTCCACCATATGGTTTATCATCCATCGGTTTGTAATTATTTTTTGGAGCTTTTATAAAATCCCTAGGGTTATAAAAATTTACTTTTATAAGCTTGTTCTTTATCGCTCGCCCAATAATAGACTCACTTAAATATGAGCTAAATATATCAGGAAATATAGTAATAATGTGAAAATGCATATAAATGAGTATAACAAAAAATCCCCCGAATGGGGGATTTTTTGTTATTTAAATTCCTTTCAAATCTTCCATAGCTTGGTCAACGGTTTTTGTTGCCATTTCTCCATTTACAGGTCTTGATTCAGGCCTCATTCCGCCTTCAGGCTCGTTAATCTTTAGATTCACGCGAGCATTGTTTTTCATACCTATGATTCGCAATAATGTGCGAATAGCTTTTGCCGTGTTTCCCATTCTTCCGATAATCTTGCCCATATCGGCAGGATTTACTGTAAGAGAAATGAGCACTCCCATTTCATCAACAGTGCGATCGAGTTTTACATCGTTCGGATTGTCTACTAGCGCTTTTACCACATATTCCAGAAATACTTTATCAGCGTCTTGCATGGTTTCAGAATTTTATACTTTTAATCTTAGCAGTGTTACGACCTTAAGAAATTATTAGCACTGCTTACTGTAAGTATACACAACTATTTTTAAGCTTTCAACTCTTTTCTCTTTAAGGTTGGTTTTTTCTTCGGTAAAACATTTATTTTCTTACCTTCTATTACTTTTTGATGCACCATAAAATTATGCATCGTATCAGAAAGTTGAGCTCCTTTTGAAACCCAATACTTTATTCTGTCAGCTTTAAAATTGGTTTCACCCGCTTTAGGATTATAAGTACCGATTATTTCCAAAAATTTTCCGCTTTTTGTGCTATTTTTTGAATCAGTTAAAACTGCCCGAAATGATGGGTCGTTCTTTCTGCCTATTCTTTGTAATCTTATTTTTAACATCCCAGTACTAAAATTTTAACTAATAATCTTTTATCCTTATGCCCCGTAATCAAAAATTTAGTACGGGACAGATAGAGACAGTCTAACATAACTTACAAAAAAGGCAAATAAGGAAATTCTGTGTTATATTAAAAGAGTGAAAAAAGAAACAAAAAAAATTCAAAAGACAATACAAGGTGTTATTTCTATTTCTGTCAAAGGCATTGGTTATGTCAAAGTTCCTGAACATGAAGAAGATATAGAAATTGATTTCAGGCATTTAAATACAGCGCTTCACGGCGATATAGTTGAAATTTTACAGCATCCCAAAGGGCGTGGACGTCTTACGGGAGAAATATCAAAAATAATTTCACGCGCAAAAATTGGTTTTTCCGGAGTTTTGGAAAAAGAAAAAGATATTTTTTTTCTAAAACCGGACGATACAAAAATGTATACGGATGTATTGATACCTCCCAAAATGTTGAGCGGAGCAAAAATTGGACAAAAAGTTTATGCAGAAATAATATCTTGGAAGGACGCGCTAAAAGCACCAGAAGGAAAAATAGTAAAAATTTTGGGACAACCCGGCGAAAATAATGCGGAAATGTATGCTATCGCAATAGAGAAAGGTTTTAGTAGCGACTTACCGGAAAAAGTTGAAGAAGAAGCAAAAAAAATAAAAAATCTCGGAATTAAAAAGGAGAATTTTATAGGACGACGCGATTTTAGAAAAACTCTAACTTTTACTATTGACCCTGAGGATGCAAAAGATTTTGATGATGCTATATCTTTTAAAGAGATTAACAGTGATGAATACGAAATAGGTATACATATAGCTGATGTAACTCATTATGTAAAAATTGGCAGTGAACTTGATAAAGAAGCAAGAAAAAGAGGAACTTCCGTATATTTGGTTGATAGAACAATACCAATGCTTCCAGAAACACTTTCAAACAACTTATGCTCCCTGCTTCCACACAAAGACAGACTTACCATGAGTGCAGTTTTTATCATAGATAAAAACGCGCATGTAAAAAAAGAATGGTTCGGACGCACGATAATACATTCTCAAAAAAGATTCAATTATGAAGAAGCGGAAGAGTCTATTAAAAAAACTTCAGCGCCATTACACAAAGAACTTTTTATCTTAAATGCTTTGGCAAAAAAATTAACGAAGGAAAGATTTGCAAATGGCGCAATATCGCTTGACCAAGAAGAAGTGAAATTTGTTTTGGATAAAAATGGAGTACCAATAAAAGTAATAAAAAAGGAACGAGGTGATTCCAACAGGTTAATTGAAGAGTTTATGCTTTTAGCGAATAAAAAGGTTGCCGAAACAATTTCAAAAGGCGTAAAAAAAGAAAATGGGGTATTTGTTTATCGTATTCATGATAATCCCAGCAAAGAAAAAATGACTGATTTGGCATTTTTCTTGAGAAGCTTGGGGTATAAAATATCTTTAACAGATGGAATTATACCAACCCGTGAAATAAATAAACTTTTAGAAAGTTTATCGGGTAAAAATGAAAAAGATACAGTGCATCGCGCGGTTATACGTTCTATGGCAAAAGCAATTTATTCTACAAAAAATATAGGACATTATGGTTTGGCATTTGAATATTACGCTCATTTCACTTCCCCCATTAGACGATATCCGGATATGGTAGTGCATAGACTTTTGGCTGATTATTTAAAAGGGTTAAAGGTGGGTAAAGAAAAATTAAATATATATGAAGAAATTTCTAGAAAATCATCTGAACGAGAAAAATATGCTTCAGACGCTGAACGGGCTTCTATTAAATATAAACAGGTGGAATATATGTCTTCACGTGTTGCCCAAGTATTTAAAGGAATTATAAGCGGAATAACAGAATGGGGTATTTATGTGGAGGAAATAGAAACAAAATGTGAAGGTCTGGTGCGAGTTCGAGATATGGAAGATGATTTTTATGTTTTTAATGAAAAGAAACTGGAATTGGTTGGGCAAAAAAAGAAAAAAAGATATCGCTTGGGAGACAGTGTAAAAATAAAAGTAAAAAATGTTGATTTGGAAAGAAAAACTATAGATTATATATTGGTATGAAACACGCCATTGGTTCAAAAATTAAACTAGGACTTTGGGTAATATCTGCTGTTGTTATTGGCGTGTTTCTTGCATCTCTTGTTTCAAAAAATATCCCATATAAGGAATCAGATAAAAACACAGCAATAGCTATAGAGTCTGTCATGCCCAGCGAAACAATTCCAAAGTATTTTTATTTTACAAAAGACCCGAATCAAAAACCAAAAGTTTCAGCCGGAGCCTATTTAGTCGGTGATTTAGACACAGGAGAAGTTATTTTAACAAAAAATCAGGACCAACAATTTCCAATTGCTTCAGTTTCCAAACTTATGACTGCGCTTGTTGCTACGGAATCAACAAAGCCGGACGATACAGCTAAAGTTTCTAAAAAAGCTTTGACTACTTATGGAGAAAATGGAAATTTTAAATTGGGAGAAAAAATAAAAATTACAGACCTTATTTATCCCCTGCTCTTGGAATCAAGCAATGATGCTGCGGAAATAATAGCTGAATATTTCAAGCGAGATATTTTCATAAAAAAAATGAATCAAATGGTCAACAAATTGGAATTATCAAAAACCATATTTGAAGACCCGAGCGGATTATCTTCTAAAAATCAATCAACTGTTGAAGATATGTTTAAATTGGCAGGGTATATAAATCAGAAAAAACCGGATTTGTTTCAAATCACAACCAAGAGGAGTTATTCCAATATAAAACATAATTGGTCCAGCAATAATCAATTTTTACACGAAGATGGATATTTAGGCGGTAAAAGCGGATTTACCGACCCTGCCTTACAGACTGCTATTTCTCTTTTTTCTATTCCATTAGGAGAAACTGGAGTGCGTAATATAGCTATCACAATACTGCAAAGTAAGGACCGTTTTAAGGATGTAGAAAATATTTTAAAATATTTAAATAAAAATATATATTACGGCGGAGAAGCTGATGCCAATACTGCTTGGGTAAAAGAAAGAACCGATTTACCTATAATATACGACCAGGATTTTGTAATTCTTTTATTCGGTGGAGACATAATGCTTGACCGCGGAGTTAAAAATTCCGTAAATAAAAATTTCAATGGAGATTACTCGATGCTTTTTGAAAAATTGGGAATCTTAAAAAAATCGGATATCGTTTTCGCTAACTTAGAAGGTCCAATATCCGATATTGGTAAAGATATGCGTAATTTATATTCATTTAGAATGGACCCTTCCGCTGTGCCCGCACTCAAGGGCGTAGGATTATCTGTAGTTTCGGTAGCCAATAATCACGTCGGGGACTGGGGACGAGATGCATATTCTGACACGTTGGCTCGACTGAAAGAAAATGAAGTTTTATATACGGGAGGAGGGGTGAATATCGGGGAAGCTGAACAACCGGTTATTATTGAAAAATATGGAATAAAAATAGGATATTTGGGGTTCTCAGACGTGGGACCAAATTGGATGAAAGCGACAGAAAGTGAAATCGGAATTCTCTTAGCAAGTAATCCCCGCTTCACTGAAATAATACAGAATGCTTCAAAACAAGTTGATTATTTAATCGTGTCATTTCATTTTGGAGAAGAATATAAAACCAAACATAACACAAGACAAGAATATTTAGCGCATAAAGCAATAGACGCCGGCGCAAAAATTGTAATTGGCACGCATCCGCATGTAGTTGAAGACACGGAAGTTTATAAAAACGGCTTTATTGCCTACTCTTTAGGCAATTTTATCTTTGACCAAGGTTTTTCCATAAATACTATGCAGGGTATGCTTCTTGAAATTAAATTAGATAGAGAAGGAGGTATGACTATAAAAAAGAATGTTGTGAAATTAAATAAATTCTTCCAGCCAGATAAAATTATTCCAGGCAAAGAAGAAAAAGTTAAATTTAAATAACAAGTATTGTGTTTAAGATATTTATTTCTTAGCTATTATAATCATATCTTCCGAATCTTCGGAATAAGGGGTCTTATTCCAATCTGAATAAACTTCAAAGCTTGTAAAACCAACTTGTTTACATAAATCTATGAATTCTTCTCTTGTGTAAATTCTTACTGAATAATATTTTTTTTCTTCTTTGCCATCCTTGTTTTTAATAATCCAAGTTCCATGGACTCGTTTATCTGTAAGGTTATATTTATCAATAATACGCAAGATGTCACCTGAGGCAAGATTTCTTGTTTCATCTTCCTTGTATTTTCCTGCTAAAATTCTTGGAACATTTACATCCGTATGAAAAAGAAGCTTACCACCTTTCTTTAAAACATTAAAAAAATTTTCAAGAACTCTTTTATTTTCCTCGTCAGTTTCAAAAAAACCAAACGAGTAGAACACATTAATCACTGCATCAAATTCTTCTTTGTGAGAAATATCAATCATATTACCTTTCACAAAGTTTGGGGTTACCTGTGCCGTTTCTGCATTTCTAATTGCTTCATTTAAATGGATTGCATTGAGTTCAATTCCTGTGACATTAAATCCTTTTTTTGCCAAAGCAATACTATGTCTGCCATAACCGGATGGAACATCAAGTATTCTCTCTTCACCTTTTAAATCCAAAAGCCGAATAATACCTTCTGTTTCTGCAAATGTTCTTTGTTCAAGTGTTTGTTTTTTGTCTATTAAATAACCTTCCTTAGAGTTATCTCCCTTAAGATAATGTTTTCCAAAAAAACCGTATTCTTCTGACCACCATTGAGGATTTTCTTTCATGAAGAGATTGTATAATAAAATATATATTTATGCAAAAACAGACAATATTATTATGCATGACACATATCAGCCATGGCTGATATGAGGGTTATGATATATAAATGGTCTAAAATTTTTTTATATAAGACCTAGCTAATTTAAAAGTTTTAAAATTGTCCCCTATTTCTATTTTTTTTAAATAACTTAAAAAATCCTTTGGTAGAGGAGAAGGCCCAACCCAAACACTTTTTTGAATCATTATATAGCCGAATTTTACCAAATGTCGTCGGAACCAGTCTCTTTCTTTCTTTTGAGAATGCGGAATATCATACATTACAATTAAATTTTTTGAATCATTTTCTTTAAAAGGCGAACGAAAAGTAACATTATAAAAAGTTCTTTTTCTATTCTCTTTTTTACCACGGCTTTTTCTGTCTCTTGAAAAAATTGGAATACCTAAAGAATTAACTTTAACTCCTTTGTAAAAAAATCTTCTTTTTTGGTTCATGTATAAATTATACCACCCTCCCCCATTTACGCCATGGCGTAAATGGGGGTATTGGAAACATTACAACAAAAATAAATGGTCTTATTTCGCAATTGCAGCGGCTTCATCAAGTTTGACGGAAAGAAGCTTGGAAGCGCCGTCGCTACCTATGGTAACGCCATATAAAATATCTGCTCTGGACATAGTTTCCCTATTATGGGTAACGACAACGAGTTGAGAATGTTTAGAAAGTTTTTCCAACATATCTCCATATTTGCGAGAATTTGCTTCATCAAGCGCGGCGTCAGTTTCGTCAAGAACTAAAAACGGTGGTGGATTTACTTGCGACATGGCAAAAAGAAGGGCAATGGATGTAAGAGACCTTTCTCCTCCCGAAAGAGCGTTTAGCTCTTTTACTTTTTTATGAGGAAGTGAAACATTGATTTCAATGCCTTGTTCAGGAATAGTTTCTTCTTCCTCTTCTTCTGATTCCTCTTCTCCTTTTTTCTTTTTATTTTCAATTACTACAGAAAGATGACCTGTTCCTCCGTCAAACATTAATGAAAAGAATTTATCAAATTCGATATTTATTTTTTTAATACCCTCTTTAAATTCCACATCTATCTTTTCTTTTAAATCTGCCATAAGCTTGCGAAGTGATTCTATGCTTATTTCTAAATCTTCCATTTCTTTCGCTAAAAAGTTATCTCTTTGAGTTACCTCTTCAAATTCTTTTGCAATTTCTAACCCTCCAGCTGAACCTATATCTTCTAATTTTATTTTTATGCGTTCTATTTTTTTTCTCATTTCTTCTTGAGAGTTTCTGTCTGCTGTTTCTGTCTGAAAACTTTTATAAGAAGTTATTTCCTGTCCAACCAATACTTCACCTTCTTTTATTTCATTTATAAAATCATTTTCTATGTGCAAAAGCTGGTCTTCTCTTATTCTGACAAGGTTTAGTTCAGATAATATTTTATTCTTGTCCATTGTAAGCTCCAGGCGTTTCACATCTCCGGACCTTTTCTTGTCTTTATCTGCATCTATTATTATTTTTAACGATTCTATTTTTTGAATAAGTTCTTTTTCCTTTTCCATCAAACTTGAAATTTCGGTTTGAATCTTACTTTCAGTCTCTTTAATTTCACCAAGGTCTTTTTCATCTTCTTCTTTCCGAGCCATTACGCTTCCGCACACCGGACATTTACCAGACATTTTTACTCTGTTTTCTTTGAGTTCAAGTATCGCTTGAGTACGTCCTAATTTTCTAGAAAGTTCATCTTTCTGAAGTCTAAATTCCGATATTTTTCTTTCCATTTCTCTCATTTCCACATAAGCGACATTTTCTTTTTCTTCAGGTATTGAACCAAGTTCAGAAAAATTTTTTTCTATGGAAGATAGTTTATGCTCTAATTGCTTTTTGTCGGTTAAAATTATTTTTTTCTCATTTTCTATGTAAATTTCTTCCTTTTTTAAATATTCGCAGTAAAAATCAAGCAGTTCCACTTGCATTTCTTTCGCTTTTTCAAATTTATCAACCTGTTTTTTTAAGAAATTCAAATGCGGAAGATTTTCCCGACGCAAAAGAGAAACTTCTTTCATGTTATTGGTAGTTCTCTCCAATTTGCGTTGCGCTTCTTTAATTTTATATTGATAAATTTTAAGTCCAAGCGCGTCTTCCACCATTTCTCTTCTGTCTTTAGATGATGCATTTAAAATTCTATCCGCTTCACCTTGTGAAATAATATGATGGCCGGAAGAACCAATATTAACCGAAGACAATAGGTTATTGATGTCCTTTAATCTTACTTCTGAGCCATTTAAAATGTATTTATTTAATCCATCGGAATAAACTTCGCGAGAAATTGAAATAATGTCATAATTTAAATTAATATTTTCACCCATTTCATTTGAGAGTTTAAAAATTTTATCAGAATTATCAAAATATATTGTGACAGTTGCGCGCGAGCCTTTGGGTAAATTTTTTGACCCTTTAAAAATCAAATCGGACCCCAATGACCCGCGCATTGATTTTATTGATTGCTCGCCTAAAACAAAACGAAGTGCCTCCACCACATTTGATTTACCGGACCCATTGGGACCCACGATAGAAACAATGGATTTTTGAAACTCTAAAATTGTTTTTTTAGAAAAAGATTTGAAACCATTTATTTCAAGATTTTTAAGACGCATATTATTCCATCCAATTTTTTATTTTTAATGCCATTTCGGCCGCTTTCTGTTCTGCTTCCTGCTTTGACTTGCCTTTACCCTCAGCAACCAAATTAGAACCAAAAAAAATACCTACTGTAAAATGTTTGTCGTGGTCAGGGCCCGATTCATGTAGAACTTTATAAACAGGCGTGACACCGACGAACTCCTGCACTTTTTCCTGTATTAAACTTTTTGCATCGCGCCAAAGTTTTTTAGAAACAATTTTTTTGGTATGAGGCAAAAGACTGGCAACCACAAATTTATTCGCAATATTATAACCTTGGTCCAAATAAACAGCCCCAATATATGCTTCATACGTATTAGCTAAAATATATTGTCGCGCCTTGCCATTATCTCTTGCTTCACCTTTAGATAAAAGCAAATAATCATTCATCCCAATTTTTAAAGCAACTTCGGAAATAATAATAGCGTTCACTAGGGCTGAACGAATTGCGGTCAATTCTCCTTCTGTATAATTGGGATATTTTTTATAAAGAAAGTCGGTAACAATAAGTTCAAGCACGGCATCACCTAAAAATTCCAAACGTTCATTGTGTGAAAGAGAAGAACCCGGATTTTCATTTATATAGGAACGATGAATAAAAGCCTGTTTAAGCAAATTTTTATCTTTAAAAATTATTTTTGTATTTTTCTCAAAATCTGAAAATTGAATCATATTATTTAAAAAATTATTTCCCGGCAGAATGACCGTTCGGTCGGGTAAGTTTGCTAATAATTTCAATCGCTTTGGCGATAAGCGGAATAATATCATTATAAATACGAAGTTCCGGAATCTCTGAAAGCTTAAACCAACGGGTATCATCCAATCCACCGGAATTTCCAAGTTGAAGTTTGTGGTATTTGCTTTCTGCTAAAAAGTAAATTACTTTCTTTAGAGTTTTACCTTTTTCCGGATGTGTCGCCACATATTCATTTTCTCCAATCTTTTCTTTTATAGAAATTTCAAGACCGATTTCTTCTTCTATTTTTTTTATTGTTCCTTCTTCCACATTCTCACCATCTTCAATTCTACCCTTAGATAATGTCCAATAACCAAAAACATCGTGCACCAATGCAAATAAAATATCATCACCCTTTCTTGCATATACCAACGCTCCTCCCAACTTTTCAACTGGTAATTTTGTAATATCTAACGGTTCATCGTTTTTTTTCTTCTTACTTATCTGTTCTTTGCCGGGTTCTCCAATTTCTTTATAAACTGCGCCAAGCACTCCGTTCACAAATTTACCGGAATTTTCTCCTCCAAAAGTTTTTGCCAATTCAATCGCTTCATTAATCGCCACTTTAGGAGGCACTTGATTTCTATCACCAAAAAGAAGTTCTGTCAGACCGATTCTTAAAATATTTCTATCAACAATAGAAATTTTATCTAACGGCCAATCTGGTGCAGCCTTTTTTATTATTTCATCAACCACTTTGCATTTTTTTAACACCTCCTCTACCAATGAAAAGACAAAAACGTCGTCTTCCAATCCGGGAGCAAATTCTTTGAGGTTTCTATTGAGTGCTTCTTTTGTCTTTTTATCAGTCCAAATATTGTCTTTTTCTCTACTAGATATAAAATCCCACTCAAAAAGTGTTTGAAGTACTATTGATCTTGAAAGGTGCCTATTTGCCATGTTTTTAGGCGTTAGGCGTTAGGCGTTAGGCTTTAGCATTTTAGATTTGCTAGTGCCTAGTGCCTAGTGCCTAATCGCTATTTATTTTGCTTCCGCTTTTTTTGCTTTTTCTCTCTTTTGTTTCTTTTCCGTCTTTTTTACCAAATCCAACACTTTCATTCCACGATAAAATCCACAAGATGAGCAAACTGTGTGGCGCTTTTTAAAATTTTTACAATTCTCGCATTTAGCAAGGCCCGTACTCATTAATGCGTGATGAGAACGCCTGTTTTTCGTATGCGATTTTGTGCTTCTCATTCGTACTACCATAATGTACCCTATATTAGCATATTGAATACGAAAAGCAATTTTTGCGAAACCATAAAATGTGATATTATAAGAATATATGGCAGAAACTGATAAATTGCACAACTTAAGACATTCTTTGGCCCACCTTCTGGCTGCAGCTGTTTTGGAAATATATCCAAATACAAAAAATACCATAGGTCCTTCAATAGAAGACGGTTTTTACTATGATTTTGACTTTGTTTCCCCTATTTCCGATAAAGATTTACCTAAAATAGAAAAGAAAATGCGAGAGATTTTAAAATCTTGGAAAGAGTTTAAAGGTGAAAAAAAGACCGAAAAAGAAGCAAAAGAATATTTTAAAAAAAATGAATATAAAATAGAATTGATAGATGAAATTGTCGGAAAGGGTGAAAAAATAACTTTTTATACTTGCGGTCAATTTACAGACCTTTGCCGGGGCGGACATCTAGAAAATCCCAACAAAGAAATAGAGCCGGATTCATTTAAACTGGACCGTGTCGCTGGGGCATATTGGCGCGGAGATGAAAAAAATAAAATGCTTACTCGCATTTACGGACTGGCCTTTGAGACAAAAGAAAAGTTGGATGAATATGTCAAAATGCTTGAAGAGGCGGAAAAAAGAGACCATCGCAAACTTGGCGCCGAGTCTGATATTTTTGCATATGATGATGATGTAGGCCCTGGACTAACTCTTTGGCTTCCGGCTGGGACAATACTGACAGAAGAATTGGAAAAACTTGCAAAAGAAACGGAATTTTTAGCTAATTATGTGCGTGTAAGAACTCCACACATAGCTAAAGAATCTATGTATATTAAATCAGGACATCTGCCTTATTACAAAGAATCTATGTTCCCTCCTATGGAATATGAAGGCGGTAAATATTATTTAAAAGCAATGAATTGTCCTCATCATCATAAAATTTTTGCCGCACGACCAAAAAGCTATCGCGATTTACCGCTTCGTTTGGCAGAGTATGGCACTGTATATAGACACGAAAAATCCGGTGAATTATTCGGATTAATGAGAGTAAGAATGTTATCAATGAATGATGCTCATATTTACTGCACAAAAGAACAATTCGCGTCTGAATTTCAAGCTGTGAATGAAATGTATTTAAAATATTTTAAGATTTTTGGCATAGAAAAATATGTAATGAGATTCTCTACTCATGACCCCAAAGAACTTGGAAAAAAATATGTAGATGAAGGAAAACTTTGGCTTGAAACAGAAAAAATGGTGCGAGATGTTTTGATTAAATCAAAAATTCCTTATGTTGAAGTGCCTAATGAAGCCGCTTTTTATGGACCTAAAATAGATGTGCAAGTTTGGAGCGCCATAGGCAGAGAATTTACCCTAGCTACAAATCAAGTTGATTTTGCGGTACCTAAACGCTTTGATTTAACATTTACAAATAAAGAAGGCAAGGCAGAAACTCCGCTTTGCATTCACCGAGCGCCGCTTGGAACACATGAACGTTTTATTGGATTTTTAATCGAACATTATGCGGGTATTTTCCCTACTTGGCTTTCCCCGCTTCAAGTTGCCATTGTGCCAGTACGAGAACAACATCAAGAAAAAGCTGAGGAAATAAAAAACGCGTTAAAAAATGATTTTATCCGCACAGAAATCATAGATAATGGCGATAGTTTGGGTAAGCGTATTCATAAAGCTAAGTCGCTTAAAACTCCTTTTGTAATAGTTTTGGGCGACAAAGAAGTTTCTTCTGGAAATTTAACTATTGAAAACAGAGACGGCACAAAAACTGAAAATATAAGTTTATCGGACTTTACCGATAAATTAAAAGAAATAATAAATAAGAGAATTTAAATATCAATCTCGGCTAGTTTAGCATTGGATTGGATGAAAGATTTTCTAGGCGGAACTTCACTGCCCATTAAGATTTCAAAAACTTTATCCGCTTCTTCAGCGTCTTCTATGTCCACTTTTTTAAGCACACGATGCGACGGATCCATTGTTGTTTCCCAAAGTTCCTCCGGATTCATTTCTCCAAGACCTTTGTAACGTTGAATATGAACTTTATTTGACTTCGCTTTAATTTCTTCCTCTTTTTCTTCACCCTCTGGTTCAACATCTGTTTCAACAGCTTGTATCTCACTTACATCTGTTTCTTTCCCGATAATTTTTATTTTTTCTTCATCAGAATAGGCATAATTGATTTCTTTGCCCTTCTTTATTTTATAAAGTGGCGGTTGAGCAATATAAATATATCCCGCTTCAATAACTTGCCTGAAATATCTGTAAAAAAGGGTAAGTAAAAGTGTGCGAATATGGGCGCCATCAACATCGGCATCTGTAGCAATAATTATTTTATGGTAACGCATCTTGGAAAGGTCAAAAGTGTCTCCAATAGAAGTACCCATAGCGATAACAAGAGCTCTCACTTCTTTGGAAGCAAGCATTTTGTCTATGCGCGCGCGTTCAACATTTAAAATTTTTCCACGAAGAGGAAGCACCGCCTGAATACGTCTGTCTCTGCCTTGTTTTGCCGAACCACCAGCCGAATCTCCTTCCACTAAAAACAATTCCGATTCTTCCGCGCTTTTACTTTGACAATCAGCCAGTTTACCGGGAAGCGTCATACCCTCAAGCGCGCCCTTACGAAGCACCGAATCTTTTGCCGCCTTAGCCGCTTTTCGAGCTTTCAAGGCTAGAATAGACTTATTTATTATAGTTTTAGCATCATCCGGATTTTCCTCTAAAAAACTAGCAAAGGCTTCTCCAAATACAGTTCCAACGGCACCCTGAGCCTCCATAGAGCCTAATTTCGCCTTTGTTTGACCTTCAAACTGGATTTCCCGAAGCTTTACGGAAACAACAGCGGTGAGTCCTTCCAAAACGTCTTCACCAGTGAATCCGCCTTCAGACTCTTTCATCATTTCATTTTTTTTGCAGTAAGTATTTAATGTTCTAGTTAGCGCAGTTTTGAAACCGGTTATATGCGTTCCACCCTCTCCCGTATAAATATTGTTTGCAAAAGGAACAATGTGTTCTACTATGTCGTCCACGTACTGAAGAGCTATTTCAACACCCACGCTATCTAATTCTTTTTCAACATAAAAAATACTGCTATGAATCGGTTTTTGAAATTTGTTGTAATATTTTATAAGAGAAATAAGTCCTCCTTCAAAATAAAAAGAAATTGATGGCAATTCAAACTCAAATTCTCTAAAATAAAAAATGTCAGAATCATCAATTTTGCCGGCATAATTACGCGCATCAATTATTTTAATTTTCAAACCTTTTACCAAATATGCTTGCTGGCGAATGTGATTCACAATTGTACTCCAATCAAATTTTATATCTTTGAAAATTTCCTGGTCTGGTTCAAAAACAACTATTGTTCCGTTTAATTTGGAAGAAGAAACTTTTTTAACAGCAGATTTTTTTTTGCCTTGAGAATATTCTTGAACATATTTTCCGCCATCCCTATGCACTTCTACTTTGCAGTAGATTGAGAGCGCATTCACAACAGAAGCTCCAACACCGTGTAATCCTCCAGAAACTTTATACCCACTATTTTCTCCACCGAATTTTCCTCCAGCGTGCAATGTTGTCATTACGGTTTCCAACGCGGAAACTTTTGTTTTTTTATGTATATCAACAGGTATGCCTCGGCCATTGTCTGCAACTCGCACACGATTGTTCGGTAAAAGTACAACTTCAATATCATTACAGAACCCTCCCATAGCCTCATCGCGCGAATTGTCAAAAATTTCCCAAACTAAATGATGAAGACCTTCTGGTCCCGTGGTGCCGATATACATCCCCGGACGTCTTCTTACGGGCTCAAGACCCTCAAGAACCGAGATATCCGAAGCGTCATAGTGATGTCCATTTTTTATCTCTTTTTCTTTAGCCATTTGATGTTAAAATTAACCTAAAAATAAAAGCAAAAACAGATTTTTGCTTAATATATTATAGCAAAAAACAACCCAAAAAACCAGTATTTTAGCGTATAACCCAACTTGAATTTTCGCTTATTTTATGGCCTATTTTTACCATAATTTCATTAACTTCTTCGTCTTTTAGAGTTCTTTCATAGGATTGAAAAACAAGCCTAAAAGCATAAGAGATTTTACCGTCTTTTTTAAACTCATCAAAAAGTTCCGGACCTCGTATTACAAGTTCTCCCACGTTGTCTTTTATAATTTTTTCTATTTCTTTATTTGAAACATCCACAGGCACCCAAACTGCTATATCGCGAACAATGAATGGAAATATTGACCAAGCCATAAAATGCGAAGTCTTTGGGGAATAATTTAAGGCGTCGTGGGTTCCCTGTCCTATGTCTCCGAGGGCGAAGGCGCCGAAATTATTTCCCGAAGATTGAAGCGAAGCACTTTCATAAAATTTTTCTAAACTCATTTCTTTTATTTCTTTTTTATCGGCGTAAGCAACATAAATTTCTTCTTTATCTTTCTTAAACACAGTTCCAATTTCAAAAATCTTTATCTCATTCATCTCAAGTAACGGAACGTTAAGCTGATTTAATTTCAAGCTTTCCTTCAATCCATCACTCAAATTCGTTCTCAAAAACTTTTTATCAGAAGCAGAAGCAAGAACTTCTACTTCCCCTTTCTCACAAAAAGTGTAAGTCATCACTTCAGAATATCCATCTTCAAGCAATTTATTCCTTGCCCAATCAATCTTAGAATGTATTTCGTTTACTTTGGGAGTAAAATCGATATCGGGTATTTTTGGTTTTATTTTATCGTATCCTAAAATTCTCCCTATTTCTTTCGCCATATCTTCTTCTATCATTAAATCAAGACGCATCGGGGGTATAGTGATTTCAAATTCCTCAGCTTTATTTTTGTATTTAAAATTATATCTTTTAAAAATATCTTCAATTTCACTTAATGAAACAGTAATACCTAAAATTTTTGAAACTCTGTCCACCGAAAAAGAAAGTTTTATTTCTTTTTGTTTATCTTGATAAACATCCACTATATTCTCAAATTTTGTTTCTCCATATTCAACCAAAAGCCCAGAAATTTCTCTCATAGCATATGAAGCAAGTTCCGAAGATAAATCATTTTCAAATCTTTTTGATGAGTCAGTTAAAATTCCTAATTTTTTTGATGTTTTGCGCACTGAAATAGGCTCAAAATTCGCCACTTCAATCAAAATATTTTTTGTATTTTTATCAACTTCGGCAATTTTTCCTCCTTTTACTCCGGCTATAGCAAGAACATTTTTCTCATCTGTAATTATCATATCAGTAATACTAAGTAAAACGGCTTTACTTTTTTTTACATTTCCAATAATTTCTGAACCCAATAATTCAACCATTTCTGCAGTTTTTGCAGTTCTGACTATTATTTTTTCGCTAACTAATTTATCCAAATCAAAAGCATGGCAGGGTTGTCCACAATCATACATAACAATATTTGTCGCATCTACAATATTATTTATGCTTCTTTGTCCGATAGATTCCAGATGTTTTTTTACCCAATCCGGAGAAGGTTCAACTTTCACATTTCTTACAATTCGTCCCATATATCGACGACATTTTTCAGTTTTTAATTCTATTTTTAATTTAGTGGGTTTTGATTCTGGAATCTTATACATTTCTGTCGGGTCTTTATATGCGATTCCCAATTGGCTGGCAAGTTCACGAGCTATTCCCTGGTGACTTAATAAATCATGGGCCCTGTTCGGTAAAATATTCAAATCAAAAACAGTATCTTCTCCGATTTTTTCCACTCCTTCCACTTCACAAAGATGATACATAAAAATATCCGCTACTTTTTCCGCTTTGGGAATTTCCGGAATATACCATTTTAGCCAATTGTAAGAAATTTTCATTTTTTAGAATTGATTTAACCTTAAATCACCTTGATAAAAAAGACGGACATCCGGAATATTCCATTTGACCATTGCAATACGGTCAAGTCCTCCGCCGAATGCGAAACCTTGGACTTTTTTCGGGTCAAGACCAACATTTTTTAATACATTCGGATGAAGCATGCCGGCGCCCATAACTTCCAACCAGCGATTTTTGAATTTTAACCAAACTTCCAGACCAGGCTCAACAAAGGGGAAAAAACTGGGGCGAAATTCCATTTCAACGTCATCACCCAGCATTTTTTTATAAAAATGAGTGAGAACTCCTTTTAAATCCGCTATAGAAATATCTTCGCCAATCATTGTCCCGTCTATTTGAAAAAACTGCATTTCATGCGTTGAATCTGTCGCCTCATTCCTAAATACTTTTCCGATAGAAATAAAAGCGCACGGAAGTCTGTTTTCTTTTCCCGCTTTTTCAATCGCGCGAGCTGTGACATTGGTGGTATGCGTTCTAAGCACAAAAGCCGAGCCTGTGTGCTTTTGCGAATGGTCTGGCTGAGGTTGGGGCCCCAGAGAACCGAGGACCTGAGGAAAAGCATCAGGCAAGGCTTTAATAAAAAAAGTGTCTTGCATATCGCGAACAGGATGGTCTTTAGAGACGTTTAGAACATCAAAATTATACCATTCGCTCTCCAACTCTGGGCCGGTTGCAATCTCAAATCCCATGTCGGAAAAAACTTTATAAGCTTCTTGCGCTAAAAGAGAGAGCGGATGTTCCCTGCCCGCAATGCTTTCAGCATAGCTGTTGCAGGCGGGTTTTCCTTTTTGATTACCTTTATCCATTAAGAAAAATATATCACAAAAATCGGTTTTTCCCAATATTTGGTATAATGGAAACGTGACCTGTTCGACAAACTCAGGGTCATGGTGATGTTATAGAACCATGAAAAAAACCGACAAAATTTTAATCATTTTAATAATTATTTTTATCGCTTTGGGCTTTTATCTTGGCTGGTTAGATAATGGACCAAAATGGTTATTTTAAGTTTTTATTCCACTTTTTGTTTCTGCACAGCTTCTCGATAATTGCAATAATCGCATTCTGAACTGGCTTTAGGTATTTTCCCATTTAGGCATTTTTTTGCTTTAAGTAGAACATCTTCTACCCAAGAATCATCTCCAGTGTATGGAATTAAATCAATATCAAACTCTAATTTTCCGTCAAATGCTTTGCGGTCTGTTTTTCCATTACAATAGACGAAATAGCCGGTATCAGAAACCTTGAATCCAAGCTGACGAAGAAGCCACTGATACATTTCCATCTGCCTTTTGTATCCCATTTGCCACTCCGCATCAAGTGTTACTTTTTCTTGTTTGCTGGTAGATTTATAATCCACAACAATAAGTTCCCCTTTGGGATTAATCCATAAATCATCCACAGCTCCGGTAACTATAAAGTTTGTGGGTTCATGATTATATTGCACTCCGCCGAAATTTCTTCGCCATTCATCTATCATTTCATGGTCAAAAGGAATGGCGTCAACTTTATACGCTTTCATCAGCGGATGAGGAGTTTTGTTTGCTCTGTGAACATCAAATTCTTTTTTTAGAAGCGTATCCACCGCGGTGTTTAAATTAAAAGGAAATCCCGGCGGTCTTCCTATGCCAAGTCTGCGGTCCAAATAAAAACATTTTGGACAATCGGTAAAAAGCTCAATTTTAGAACGTGACAACTTAAAAGGCTCCGAACCTTTCGGGTCATAAATATTTCTTGTTCTGTTGGCTTTATAATATTCGGACATGAAATTAATTAAATATATTATTCCGTAGTTTTTCCATCAAATTCCGGACTGTCCGCTTCAGCTTCTGCTTTTGTCATTCTAACCACTCCATCTTTATGATGAGCCGGGGAATAAATCGTATAAAGCTTTAAATCTTCCGAATCAGAAGTGTTGATAATATTGTGCTCAGCTCCGGATGGAACTATAATAACCGACCCATCGCTAACTTCATAGAAATTGCCATCAATAAAACATTTGCCTTGCCCTTTTTCAAAACGGAAAAATTGGTCATTGCCGTGATGAATCTCCATACCAATTTCTTCGTGAGGTTTAAGGCTCATTAAAACCAATTGACTGTGTTTCCCGGTGTATAAAACTTTGCGAAAATTTTTATTTTTCAAAGTTTCTTTTTCTATGTTTGCGTTGAATCCTTTCATAATAAATTATTTAAAAATTGGAAATTTTTGAACAAATGCAGTGTTAGCCCACCATCTGCCTAAACCTAAAAATTGACCGGAGTTTGTCAGCAAAAGAACGATAATCACCAATATATAAACAATATGCTCATCTATGAGAGGATTATTTGCCGGAGATAATCCAATTGCAGTATACATAAGAGCCAACATAATTATTCCGGAAAAACCGCCCAGCTTCATAAAAATTCCCAGAACAAGCGAAACACCAATAAAAAGCAAACCTAGCATAAATAACCAATCTACCAAAGGAACACTGGCTAGACTTTGGTAAAATTCCGCAAAGGGACCGTGAACGCCAAATTTCAAAAATCCGGAAGTTGGGGAAACACCGAGAAGCCACGTTTTATCGGATGTTGTGGCAAAACCAAGCCCAAATAATTTATCAATAAATGCCCAAAGAAAAATCCAACCCATTATTAATCTTAATAGTCCTAAAACATATTGCGTTTTATTTTGTTCCATATATATAATTTTACCATAAATAGTACATTAAAAACATTGGTGGTGTCTGTTTGAAAATATCCGAACGGAACTGGCTGGGCTCGGCGGGCGGAATTCCCCCCACACCCCCCTT